>Ga0247834_1001699_pt1 | contig 36405 bp, 30 predicted proteins | sample LaCruzMarch2015__8_FD_187118 | JGI IMG/M metagenome (GOLD analysis project Ga0247834, IMG submission 187118) | Freshwater microbial communities from meromictic Lake La Cruz, Castile-La Mancha, Spain - LaCruzMarch2015_12m | ecosystem: Environmental > Aquatic > Freshwater > Lake | place: Spain... | reverse complement strand
GAAGATTATCGAATCTTCTCCATAACGCTGGTGCCTTACCTAGTTATGTACATCACATCTTATAGCATACGAATCGTCCTACTATCGCGGTACGTGAATATCTACGATACCATGGCGCCTATGTCAGTGTGCGGCGGGAACCGTAACACCACATCCTCGTTGAATATATTGTTTTGATGAATGGTAGCCCTCTTGCCTCACCACTGGAATCTACCTGTGAACAAAATCATTGTTATTGTTGTATCATGTTTATTGTTGTATCAATCATAATGACGATGATCCCCACCGTCCTTAATCGCAACCTTACAGTAACGGGAAAGGGTTCTTTTCGGCCCCCCCGGAGGAATTATCACCTTAATCAGATGGCGTCACCACCTGAGCGATATCCCCCTCCCCTGCGATATAATTCATTGTTGTGTCATACAAGAATTATAATGCCAGCAAGTCAGCTGCTATACAGTAGGAGTACCAACGTGATAAACTTGTAAATTCTATTTGATCTTTGACCCACGGTTGATGAATGATAACCCACTTGCCTCACCATTGGAATCTACCTACTACCCTGTGAACAAACAAAATATTCAATGTCAATCTTTACCGCCGTGTACAAAGATAATATTACTAAATACTGTCATGCACAACTCTGCATTCATCGTAAGCTGATCAGACTGATGATCAGAGGTGCAAATTGTCACATTGTATAGTAATGATGATATTAGCCAGAAACCAAAATCATGAAAAATAGCAAATATTAAGTGCTGCAATATTACTTGGTCCTTGGGATGTTGTGTGACAATGAAAGAAGAATACTACCACCGTCGCCATGGAAGAGTTGGTGCCTCATTATTCTTGATTGATGCACTGTTGATTTTAGGGTCACACAATAACACGCACCTCCAAATATTTATGTATGTAGAGACCTAGATAGATACACACATCAAAAAGGCCACAACAATGATCCCCTCTGATGCCCAAATCCGATCTGTAATGGAAGAAATGATGAAGGTTGTTGACCTTGAGACTATGTCAACAAAGCAATTCATAGCGGCATTATCGACCAAGTTGGACAACGTTGATCTATCAACGAAAAAAAAATTTATTAAGACGACGATTACTGAAATTATTGATGAAATGGAGCAAGGAGATCAAGACGACTCTCGTCGTGAGGGACGAACCAACAATAATGATGATGGAAGTTCCAGTGATGACGACGACGACGATGATGATGCCTTCAATGCAATCGATCTCAAACCAAAGAAGAGGGGAAATACGGGAGGACTATCAGCCATTAAAGAGATAAGTGATGAATTATCTCAACTTTTACAGTGCGGGAAACACATGGCCCGGACGGCAATTGTGAAAAGTTTATGGGAATATATAAAGACGAATAATTTACAAAATCCGAATGATAAACGTGAGATATTGCTTGATGATAAAATGAAGGCTGTCTTTGGTGTGGATACATTCACGGTACGTACGTCAAAATAATTGTCGTTGTCGTCATATGTTGTTTGTACATGTGATTATTATTTCCGTGTATGCAATGCAGCAGAAAAATAAATGCCGACCTCTCATTTCAACATCTATACAATTGAAATTTGTTTTTTTCACATTTTCATTTTTACTTTTTGGGTTACTTGGGTTACACAACCAGATGTTCTCTATGAATAAGTACATTGGTGCACACGTCGAGCCATACAAACCAGTTGATTTAGAATCATCATCATCAACAACGATTGCGAGAAAACGCAAGGCCAAGTCATCGTCGTCCAGTCGTGAAAAGGGTGATGATTCGAAGAAGAAGAAGGCAACGGGGACACAAACGCCGTACCACCTATCAGAAGCATTACAGGCAGTCGTGGGTGGGAAGACTATACTACCCCGACCACAAGTCACACAGGCATTATGGGTATATATACGTGAACATAATTTACAAAATCCATTGGATAAGCGTGAAATTATTTGTGATACCAAACTACGTCGTGTCATGGGTGAACAGGAAAAGGTAACCATGTTTTCAATGAATAAATTCATTACAGCACATTTGCTTGAGAAGGCAGATAAATCAGAATACGTGCATACTAACGAAGACGAGGATGGTGGTGGTGATGAGTCAGAAGATGGTGTCGTGGATGATGAGAGCCACCCAGATGATGATGAAGAAATTGATGACTCCAATGATGATGATGATGACAACAGTGATGACGAGTGATAAAGCTACATTGTATAAATTCATTGAAAATGTAGGGCTTACGTAGGTTAGGAGAAGAGAGCGTGGTGACAGCAATGACACACAATCAAGAGAAATTCGATTTTATACTATTACTACTTTTGACAAAATTGAATAGAGGGGAGAGGGGAGCTTGTTTATTGGAAATAATTGTATATGCATCATGAAAGAAGTAAAAGAGAGAGAAACTAAAATACTCCACAAAACAACTCATGCCTCAACTCCTTCAAATGTTTTACTTCATTCTTTGCCAATTCACGTAATTCATTACCTCCAACTTTTGACAATTGCTTGATCCTGCTCGTTGCTGCATAATACTCATTATCCCACTTTTTGATCGATTCATTGTGTGATCGGGTACTATACCTTGGTGGTTGCCAAGGTTTGCCATTACCATTGTCGATTGGGATACCAGTAAATGCGTCATTTGTTTCGCATGAGCGATTGGAGAATCTACTTGGAGGATTTGGTTCTGGGCCATGCCGTACCACAGGAACAGGAGCAACAGCGTTGTGGATCATTTGACTTAGATGATCCTTAGCCTCCATACTTCGTTCATGTAGAATCTCTCGAAGACTGTGGACTTTATTCTTCGTTTGAAGAAGCTTCAAGTGTCCAGATTCATCAATCACAACTGATGGGATGGCTCCGTTTCCATCCACAGGGATGTCGTCCATTGCAATAGCTTCGTCATTATCTGACCTGAAATCAATGACGTCATCATTATGATTTGTATGGAGTGTGGGGTGAGGTGTATTAGTTGACATGATAGTTGGCAAGGTGATTTCTTCTTTCGGTTGATACCGAGGAGTCTTCGGCATTCCTTTCAGATCTGCGTTCCGAAGATTTGGTCGCAAAGGCAAGTCGCTGCTCGACATCCAAGCCATCCAACACCATGTGTACCACGCAACAAACATCACAACAGCTAGCATCAAGCATCGAAGCTGAATTGAAGTAGGGATGCGCTTTGACACCAATGTGTTGGCTCTCCTCATTTTCTTTAAAATCACTTTCGGGTTCGAAACTCAATCACCGCGCACATTCTCTTCTCCTCGAAGGAAATATGATTCATTAACAACACTGCATCTACAATCACCTTAGAATGGTTGATTCTCCGCGAATAGCCGTCCCCCCAACACGCATCGCAGAGATGGGCATTGGGAGTTTCCTCATCCTCGCCGGTAGTGCGTCATTGGCACTATGCTGCACAGGGTCACTATTGACAACGAATCTAACACGGCGAAATAGCATACAAATACTAGCGACTGTGGTCTATGGGATAATGGTCGTGTATCTAACAAGTGCCAAGAGACGCAGCCGATGGGAAATTCAAAATGAGGTAGATTCTGATGTCGACAACACATGGCTCGTTCGCATCATTGTTGGGATAGTTATGATTATCGGGTGCGGACTTTCATTATTTGCGGTATTTAAACTCGACGTTTGTGCCACTGTGGTTGCAAGAGAAGTCGAAACCGATCATGATGTAGTGAGGAGAAGGAAGAGACGATATCTATTTTGATGTCTCATCCATGAGCAATTAATGATTTGCAAATAAAACTTTTTACCGTGTAGATGAGGAATACGAAGTCCGCCTGACATCATTCGCCTGACGCATACTCTATTCGATTCATCGCGACAATCGATATCAAAGAAGCCTTCCAATTTTGTGCAGATATCGGAGGTACGATCTAAACTAATCTCGTTTCATTTGTCATTGCCAAACGATCTGTCATCGCTTGTTCGACCCCTCCTCCCCCATTCTCTCTCGCGTATGGTATGTATCTACCTAGAATAAATCCCTCGCTGATGATAATCGCCAAAACGACGACTCTCACTCGCTCGCAACGCAGGGACTCATATTCACATCAAATAATCATGGTCAATGTTACCAAGGCTAACTTCTTAGCACAGCTATCTGACTTCCTGGAATATCTGCCCTCCGCGTCTTATGTGGCGATTGATGAAGAAATGACGGGAATATCTCTCCCGGAAACGTCTTGGTCGGACAATAAGATGGAATTACCATCCGAGCGCTACGCACGTTGTCTCAAGGGCGTGCCGGAACGATACTCTGTATTGCAGGTGGGTGTGTCATTATTCCATCGTAATCCAAAGTATAATAACCAACGTCGTTGCGAGCAACAGGAGGAGACGATGAATTCACTCCTTGGGAAATTGAATAAGAACGAGCTCGAGGATTTATTAATTGATCATGATGTAATGGCAGAGGAGGGTGACGACAATGACGACGACGACGACGACGACGACGATGATGACGAGACGGAGTACACTGCCCGGATATACAACTTTTACCTCTTCCCAAAGAAACGTGAAATGACTATGAATCCCTCGACAGTAAAGTTTTTATTAGATAATCATATGGACTTTGACAAAGTATTCCGTGAAGGAATTCCCTGTGCCACTTTCGATGAGGCGAATATATTAAAGAAGAGATACTTTGATAGGTATCATGCTCCTCCTCCTGCACCCAAGACAGGGAATGTCAATGGTGGTGAGGAGAATGGTACTAATAATAATCAATCAACTCCGCTAAAGAAGAATAGGGTACGATTGACGAAAGTTGATGATATTGCATTTGTAGCTAGAGCCATGGCGGGACTACGTGAGTGGATTGATTCGGACAATGCCGCCATGGCGAATGTAGCGGCAGCGGTGATGAACGACGATGATACCAATGTTGCTGCAGTGGTCGCGGTACCAGACGATGCTGCTGCTCGTTTTGCCAATGTAGGAGGAGATGTGAATGGTAGTACTATCCATCATAATCACAATGGCATAAATACAGGTGATACTCGTAAGAAGGATACGTCACACGTTCTACCAGCATGCAATTCATTCTTACGTCGGTGTTTGTATGAAACGATTGAGGATGAGTATCCAGGTTTAATCCTAGAACGTGCCGACATACAAGACGCTAGTTGGAATGCTGGTGTAATAGGAGGAGGGAAAGATCAGATACGAGTGATACGACTTAATCCTGTCGAGAAGGAACTGAGGGAGACACGACTGCGTAGAGAGGCATGGGATGAGGTGCTAATGGATTGTGGTTTTGCGACGATCTTTCACGCACTCAGTGACGCATGTCATGGCAAAAAGTTCACCAAACGTCGGACACGTGCTTTCCTTGATGGGATGTCTCCTGAATTGACATGGTCATCGTCAGCGGTTGGTAGAACGATACCTGTTGTCGTCCATAATGGATTGATGGACTTGATGTTTCTCTTGACTCATTGTCATCATCCAACACTGCCAGAAAATTTCGAGGACACAAAAAGGATTATACAAAACTACTTTCCATTTGTGTTTGATACCAAGGTTATTGCGGATGAATATAGTGATGCCATAATAAAGAGTGGAAGTACCAATCTTGGGGATTTGTACACTATCACTTATGGAAGCATACTTTCCCCCGACGGTATGAATCTCTCACTTTCGAACTCACCCGCGCTCATTATGAATCAGGACGGAAAGGGTCAAGGACAGGCACACGAGGCTGCGTGGGATGCGTATATGACAGGTTGCGTCTTTTTTGCCCTCTGCGGCAGAATATTAGATTCAAAGAGCTACAAAATGTCTCTTGATGAAATATTACATGGCCCGTCCACTATGGTGGATGATGGCAGTAGCCAACTAAGGACATTAATTGGTGTGAATCTAATATATATGCACAGGTCACTCTATACGATCGATTTAGAGTCATCGAGGCCAATCACTGGTTTGTTTGATCCACTGTCATGTGGTTTGTCGTTTGATACTACGTTTCATGTCTCAGGTATCACTTCATCAGTGTCAACGAGAGACATTCTTCGATCTCTCTGGACTGGCAACGAGAGTGAGGAGGAGGTCATTCGTGAATTGAAGTACGAAATCATTTGGGTAAATGATGCATCTTTCTTTGTCGGCACTCGTAGCATGTCCGACTTTCACTTGGCGGTCACAAGAGGCCTCATTGCTTCACATGTTCGCAATGCTTTACATGCAGGGCTTGATCAGAAAGTGAACATCCTGTCACTAAAAGATTACTTTATCAATAAAAATCACGTGGTTCCGCAGTCTGGGATTGTTAGTTCTCTCCTTTTGGTGGCGTCGAAACCATTCTTGACACTGCAAAGTAAGCTGGGTAAGATGATGGGCTTTGGCGAAAAGCGATCAAGCGAAGAACTAAGAGGTCGAGCGAGCAAGCGTATGAAATTTAAATGAACATTGACCGTTGCTATGAGGCTTTGGCGAGTAATCTAAAACTTATCTAATTAGGAAACTAGCAGCCCTTCCGCAGATACTGTGCAACAGTGAAAACTAAATATCTCACCGAGCAGACCGGCCGCAGAGGACGGGTCCATCGACAATCGGACAGTAGCCTCAACCTCTTGTCGTGAAAACCCTTCTGATGCTAGCAAAGCAAGAAATCCACCCCCTCCAGCACCACATAATGCAGCACCAACGATGCACCTCTTTGACTTTAGAAAGTCTATCAAGTAACGCACACAAGTAGGCTCAGCTCCACTATCGCGACCAGCCATGGCCATCTTTAATTGCCAGTATTGATTCATCACCCTTCCAAGATCATCGATTCGGCCACTCTCAAGACATGTGATCGCCTCTGAAGCTCCCTGGACCAAACCCTTGACTGTGTCCATAATTTCATCACTCCTAGTGGCCCATCTTAATAGGACTTGCTGCAAAATATTCTTCGCAAGTCTGGGCTGCCCACTAAAACAAAGTAAAAGGCGCTTATTCAAATCATCAATCACATATGGTGGCAAATGAACACGTTGCACCTTAGTCTGTAACGGAATCACGTGAGGATCCGATGTCCCTAATTTTAAGCCCCCTACGATGCCACCGATATTGTCTTGCCAGCCACCCCCAGTGGTCAGAAGCTGTTCAACCATCAACACAGAGTGGATAATGCTATTGACCTGTCTATCAATAAACGACAGCAATAATGGACAACGCTATTGAGGGTAACAACTGACCTTCTCGGACTTAGATAGTTCCTAGATAGGTTAAGGTTCCTAGATAAACTCGATTTTCCCCCTACAAAATTCAAATCAGGTGTTACTGCTGCGTCCCTCCCCCTCCTCCTCGCTCCACTCTCGGTAGCACGTCCCACGTCGCACGCCATTTATATCGCAAGGGGTAGGAATATCACTCAGAGGGTTACGCTGTCTGTTAAGGTGATATTCAGTATCAATTATAAATACGTGACAATCAACAATTTTAGGACGACAGTCTCCCTACGCTCGACAGAAAATACTGTGATATTGACGACGATATAAGACAATTACAGTCTTGCTCCGGTTTATTCGTTTGATTGGGCACAATCATCGACATCCAATCAAGTCTATAAAAATCGTGCGCAAATTTTTATTCGTTTGATCGGGCATAATTGTTTTCGAGGCCGGACAATATTATCGACGTCTACCCTCCGTTGCAATCAATAGAATGGAGAGCTCTGCGTCACCAGACGGTGGTATTTCCAATAGAGTTTCTTTATCGGGGACGAAACATCAACGATCAGATTCAACTGATGAGGACAATGAAGCTACTGCGACAACAACAAAGTGTCCCATATTCTCGGGTTATGATGGAATGTACGTAACGTCTTCGGAAGCTATGGTGCGTAAGTTTGAGGAAAAGTACAAGCTCTTGTTGGATGAATGCAACAATGACCTGGAGTGTCAAAGAAAAGCGCTTACCACTGCTATGCATTGTCATCAGAAGAACAGCGACCTTCAAACATCGGAAATTGAAGGGTATTATATCCCATCTTTAGACAGGCATCTACTTGAAACTCATGATAAGCTTGAGCAAGAGGTGAAAGAGCTCAAGAATAGACTTAACACGATTGAGATGCTGGCAGAACAGCACGAGCAGCTCGAAGAGGCGACGAAGAATCTCAATGAGATGTTGAATCAGCTCAATGAGATGACAACGAAATGCAATGCTGCAACAAAGAAATGCAATGAGACGTTGAATCAGCTCAATGCGATGACAATAGAACGTAATGTAATGGCGAAGCAGCTCAATGAGATGACAAAGAAACACAATGCGACAATCAACCATTTAACGAAGAAGCTCAATGAGACGGCGAAGCAGCTCGATGAGGCGATGACAAAGCTCAATGAAACGGCGAAGCAGCGCGATGTGTCAACGAAGAATCTCGATGAGACGGCGAAGCAGCTCGATGAGGCGATGACAAAGCTCAATGAGACGGCGAAGCAGCGCGATGTGGCAACAAAGAATCTCGATGAGAAGACCAGAGTCAACGAATCGCTGACGAATGAGCTTTGTAAGACGAAGAAGCAGCTCGAATCGATGACAGAGGAGCGAGATGAGACGTCGAAGGAGCTCGACAAGACGACGACAGAGGTCAACATGACGAAGATGGAGCTCGAATTGATGACAAAGAATGTGTTCGACGAGACGAAGAATGAGCTCGATGAGACGAAGAATGAGCTCGATGAGACGAAGAATGAGCTCGATGAGACGAAGAATGAGCTCGACGAGACGAAGAAGGATCTCGACGAGACAAATGAGGAGCTCGACAAGACGATGCTACAGCTTAAGGAAATAACAATGGATCGCAATTTGTTGATGGAAAGACTAAATGAGCAAAGTGACGAAACAAACAAGCTTTTGGCAAAACAAAATGCAACAATCAACCATTTAAGGAAGGATCGTGATGATACGAAGAAGGTGCTCGAATCGCAGAGAAAGGAGCTCGATGAAAGGAAGAAGGATCTCGAATCGCAGAGTGCTTTTCAAGCTGAAAATCAGCGTTTGGAACGGGATATTGAATCATCTTTTGAGCATAATGAAAAGCTGGCGGCCGATATTGCACAACTAGAAATTGACAAGTGGACACTCGAAGGACAAGTGTCATCAGCTAGGGATGATGCAGATGAGTTGCGTGCTGACAATCACGCTCTTCGTCAACGTGTGTCTCGGCTTGAAGCCGCAAATACTTCCACTACAAACCGTGAAAATGCAGAATTAATTGCTGACAATCAAGCTCTTCAACAACGTGTGTCTCAGCTTCGAGCAGCAATTACCTCAACTACAGCCGAAATCCCATTCACGAGTACGTTTCAATGGTTGACACCAGAAGACTTTCCAGAGTCCATTCGTCCACTATTGGATGTCTTGAAACAAGAGATTGTATCCTCTGCCGATTGGTTAGCCCGAATGGGTTACCCGAAAATGCCACCAATCTTGACGGAGCATCTTGACGAAATCTTATCGACAACTAAGAGCAAGGAGACCTTACATGGTCGCATATATTGCAGTCATACAACTATGATGGCTGAAGCAATAAAATATGCTAAGAATTCTGGAAAGTTTGACGAAATATCTTTCCCGAAAAAAGTTGACGAAGCCTTCTTTCAAAGAGTAGTTGGATGCACAAAAGAAGTATATGCTGACAAGCTATGTCAGTCTTCATTAATGTGTAAAAGTTTATGTACCATCCTTCTTGGACGAAGGTCGAAGACGCATGGTCTCGAAACAGATCATTTGAGATCACGAGATTATCGACTGCAACTTGAGCTTTCAGCCACTCTTGAAGAGTTCCTACATCCTCTTGTGTGAGTTCGCCGCCTCCTATCCCATCAAGAGTAATACCCGCGCATTTTGCAACCGCGGCAATAACGCACCCAGCAATTATAGAGCTACCGCCCATTCCGCTACCAGTCGGAAGATAAGACACTGCAACAATCTCCAGTCCAACATCACTTTGTCCCGTTCGACAGAAATCCATCAGATTCGACTGTATCGATGCGTGGTTGTTGTTGCTTCCGATGGAAGCCGGTGTTGTGAAACCAAGCTGAATAAGTGCACACATCAGCAATGAACAATCTGCTTCAGGCTTGAGTAGTTAGCAAGATCACCAAGCGTCTGTATCAGCACTTCCGCAAAACTGAGCAAGTTTTCGTCCGCCAACCTCCTATGCTCTGTGCGAAGTCTAATGCATGCACGTCCCTTCACTAGTCGACAATGTGCCTTGAGTGGTCGCTTTCCGTCTACTAATACCGCAAGGCATGCCACCTTACCACCGTATTCGAATGAGATTGGTGGTGTGTCTGTCCATCCACCAGCAAGGTCAATTCGGGCAGGTGCAGTAGCGGTTGCTGTGGTGCCGATGGGAATGTGTGTCGTGCGTTCCCATAATGGAGGAGCATTAGTATTCCCGGAGACGCAGCGTTCAGTCATGGATGATGCAGCCTGTTCTAGAAAGCCACAGCATGCGACGATATCCGCGGTGGCCGATGCAAGCAACGAGTCACGGAGTGACGCGACACTAGTAGCCGCATTTTCAGATTGTGAAGATCGGAGCATTGTAAGGATGTTTCCACTGCGATTTTTATCAGATGAAGATGCTGCCAGTCTGCTCCGAGGTCGAAGTCTCTCTATATTTTCTATTAACAACTTCATCATTGCGAAGCTTCGTCCCGCAACGTCAAAGTGGGCGTCTGAGAATGCTTTCGATGCAACCAAATCAAGAGTGTGCATAGCATTCATGAATTTCGCAGAACACGGAAAAACATCAACATAATCAAAATTGCACTGCTCGTGTCTTCGATTCGTTAGAATGCTTGAAACTTCTGCTAGCCGCCTATCCTCAAATAAAATCACCGGAATTGAACTTCGATATCTTGCCTCAGCTTTGGAGTCGACAACTGTACGGATCTGAGATAGTGACAAACGATCGGACTCTTTCCACTGCTTCAACCCAGACATTGCTCGAGCAAAACATACGCCTTTGTCAGAGTCCAAATCAAATGACGAAGCAGACGTCCACATGAATTGTATCCAGTCTAAAAAGGAATAGTTCAGCTTAACAATTTCATTTCCAGCGGTGGTAAGGACAGGAAGAATCCGGGCATTCCATAGCATCCTTTCTGATGCTTCAATTGACTCATCCCATAGATCAGCCACATCAATCCCACATGTCAATACGAATTGCAAATCCAGACCAAACAATGTTTTTGCCGGCACATCCTTGATGCTGTCGTGAACGCCGATACAAATGCAAACAAAAGAAGCTGCATTCATGCTCTTTATTATGTCATCCCCCAAAGACTGATTCAACGATTGACGCAGCGGCAAGAGTTGAAGGCACAATCCATCACGAATGCATAGCGAAGCCGAACCACGGATGCCACTAACGACACATCCATCTCCAACGTGTATATCAGCGGCTCCATCTACATAGCAATGTTCCACGACGCTCGACTTCCCAATGTATCCAGACACCTCTACCCTAATCACGGAATTAACCACGACGTTGTCCTGACAGCTGTCGCAATGAAACCCGGAAAGGAAGGCATCAGCGTGATTCGTCAATCCCATAGCTGCACCAAAATGTTGAAAACGTCGTCGCGTCCTCACGGCACTGTCTCTAATCAACCTCGAATCCTCTTTCTCATTGGTGACTACTGAAGATCCGGACGTGATGAAATCAACAAGCTCAGCTGTCGTACCAAGGTGAATAAATGATCCAGTGCCGAAGGCACATACTTTCAGTTGATGCTGAGATAATACGGACATGTATGAGGACCCTGACGTTCCATCTGATGTAATTCTGGACAACGATGTGCGTAAAGCGTGTAGCATCTCTCCGTAGAGACATATCTTCGGTGCGATTGATTTAGCGAAATCATTTATGTCTGGTATATCATCAATTATAGCTCCTCTGCATCTGTCTCTATACAATTCCAACAGACCACGACGAGTGCACAATCTCAACGTCGATGCTGACAGCTCGCGTAACGCCGAGGCTGCGGCGGGGAGGAAAACTATGACTCCAGTGTCAATCCACGCACATACTTTTTCATCGTCACCGCAATCTTCAATGTCCGAGGAAAAGGCACATGACGGTGTGTCCATCATTTGCAATATCGATGTCTTCTGCAAAACTTGCTGGACTTTTGATATCCGCCAATTGTTGCTACGTTCTCCCATGTTATCTTCCGCCACAAATACCCCATGGTTCTGGGCGGTTGATAATGGAGCGGGGACAGCAAGTCCAATAACACCATCTTCGCCATCGAAGTTGATCCCCTTCGTCAACGACTCTTCATCCTCTCCAAACGAGAGAAGCACGTCCGACGCTGCCACTACTATTGACCCACGTGGGACATTTGCAAGTATACGTAAAAGGCTGCGTACTAGTAATTCAGTAGGATTGGAAACCACCGTCTGTAATTTTGCCACTCCGTCATCACTGCTTGGATATTTGACGATGGGTAACGATGTCCATGCTTTTCCCAAAGCGATTTGAGTTGGACATCGACTAGATTCTCCACCGGCATGACAAATAAGTACTGTGGGATGTTGAGGAGGGCTATCATCTCCAGCTCCACGATGGAAATTCCATACCTCATCGGCCTCGGCAAGAGCAGCTATCGTCCCACCACCACTACCAAGTTTTGTGCCGTAAGGATCACAAGAAGAAATGAAAAATGGACTTTCCTCTTGCTCATTGTAATATCGACAGTCATCGCAGGAATCATCAGAGGGAGACGTAAAGGGGGACAGCCCAAATGACGACGAAATTAGTTCTCTCGCAGCAAGCGCTGAAAGGTCATCAGGTGAGGTTACGACGATCACATCGAATGGTCCTCCTCCCATTTCTCTCTCCTGCGCCTCAGCCCGCCAAAATATTACCCTAAAACACTAAACAAGCTCTTTCAAATCTACATGTTATAACTCATAAGATAAATAATAAGTCTGTCGTAAGAATTTTCGAGCAATACACCACTCTGCTGAAACATTTAGATCATTAAAGTGACAAAGAGTGACCCGACGGCCACAAGATAAAGACGGGCGGAAGTAATCTGGCAAGCTGACGAAGGAGTCTCTGGGGTGGTAGAAATTGGGGGAGTAGTAGAGCCAGTACCTCCTTGCTCATCTCCTGCAGTAAGTGCTGTTGCGAATTCCGACAGTTTAATGCGCAAGATGCGCTGGTTTGCCGTCATCCAAAGGTATCCACCGCCAAGAACATTATTAGAAACTAAGTCGTCCAGACGAAGAAATCCTAGCAAGTCAAATGTAGTTCCATTGTAGATGTAGATTCCACCAGGACCAGCACTAACGAATGTATCAAGTCCTGGGGAGTAAGTTACTCCATCGTTCAAAGGAGGAAAGCCCTGAGTGTTGTTGTTGATGGTATAATTACTCTTAAGAACAAGCGCATCAAGATTCAACTCTTCTCCGTTAATAGCTTTATAGACGTGAAAGCGAGGATCTTCAAAATCCGTGATGGCAACTAAGAGGTCTCCATTCTTGTTGAGGGCGACACCATTTGGTCCCGCAGGTGCATCAGGACTAGGCTTACCGAAATTTATGATACGCTCTGGTTCTACACGACCATTCGGGCCTGGATCCCCCCTGATGACGTAGACGCCAATATCTTGACTCAAGTATTCAAAGGCACCAGCAAGACCTGAACTGGTTTGATTTCCAAAGGGTGGATCCGTAAAGTAGAGGTCTTTGCCATGCATAGTCACGTCATTAGGCGAATTCAACGCGATTCCGTTGTAACTATCCACCAATACATTCACAAGAGTTGGATCTATTTCTCCATTTTCATCCACATCATCAATATTGATGCGAACGAGTCGAGATTTTCCATGCTGACATATGATAAGATCCTTCGTTCCGTTCCATCCCCAGTACAATCCATTGCCACCAGCTTCGACTAAATTCGATATGTCGTCACGAATCTCACCAGGTCCAATCAAACCGGAACATTTGAGGAACTCGCTCAACGTTCGAGTGGTTTCTTCCCATTTCCAAATCATACCACATGTCACACCGTCTTCATCCGCCCACTTGACATCGCTCCATAGCAGAAATAGTCCGTCCTCCGACCAAAGTGGGCTCTCTGACCATTTGAATCTAGGATCCTCAGCGATCACCTCGAGATTTCCCGAAAACAAAACCGAAGCCTCACCCAGCTCGGTGTTGTTCAAGGGTGGCAGTGCCAAGGCCGACGGGAGGGACGCAGCAGCAATAGACGCGAGCCGCATGGAGCCGCCTGTGGCTTGGAAAGGGGCTTCGCTATGTATGTTGTGAGCTTTGTGTGTTTCGGGTACTTGTGTCTATCGTCTTAATGTTATGGCAGTTAACACGTACCTCCAGATAATAATGTAAATAATCACTTCTCTCAAGAATAAGGCTTGTGTGGCTTTGTGTGGGGGGGGGGGGCTCCTTCCACCACACGTCTCGGGCGTGGTTGTGGATTTTCGCACCTCTTCGAAGGATTTTTGATATTTAGTATTACAAATGTACCACCATTCAGATGAATGGTCTATTCGCTGTATCATCTATCGATGTTCAGAGATGGATTGTAAATGGTGCCATCAATGGTGTTGAGTCTGTTCATATCCTTTCGGCCAATGTAAATAATAGAATTAGAGGAAAGTCTGAAAAAGCTAGATTTCGATATCAACAATGTGTTTGTGAAACCAATTTATAACAAACTAAGGATAGCAATCGTCGGTCAGCAGTTGCTGATCTCATTAGCAGTAAGACTGATTGGTGCTCTTCTTTGCCATTGTACGCCACGTTGGAGAAGCCAATGGACCATAAATGACAGCAATCGACAAAGCAGAGTTGGCCGAGCATTCTAAGCACAGTCTCAATCTTAATGCTTCCAGATGGATTCAGTGTGCATGAGGTTTTCATCACTACGAATAGTGGAACAGGAAGTAGTAATGCTGAGGATGGTTTGACTACACAGAGTCATCATCGTCTATTTCATGGTACCTTTGTTAGATACCTGTTATCCACTAGACCATTTAGACACAGGTATCTAACAACCTTTCACGAAGGTTCGTATCATGACGGGACAATGCATACCGATTGTGTTGTGTACACTGGAACCTTACAGTTTAATCGGCCTCTGGAAGTGGTAGGAAGTAAAGATGGTTCTGTCCTCCCCCATCATCACCCCTCACCACCTCAACACATTGCTCAACATGTTTCTCTCATTATCTATTCATATTAGTCTAGAAACCATAATCCCATTTCACGTAACATATTCTCCTTCTCACCCTGCTTGGAATTATAATTGGCATGAAAGACAACAATATTACTCATATTTAACATATCTCTATGATGTAAAAACATTTGTCCATTCGGAAATTGTAGCGTGCTCAATAATTGATGTGGCGTAGAGTGATTTTCCAACATGAAATTAACACGTGACTGATCGATATGCCAAAAGGGTGGTATTGTTATTATATCATGTATTAATTGGATGTTGGATAATGAATATTTCCAATACATGAAACCGGAATTAATGTCTAGTGGGTAAGAGGCACGATTGGTATCATTCTGTGCATACACTTGTATTATTGCTGATGGTGTTGTTGTTGCTTTTGGTGTTGTAAAGTAGGGACGTGGATCTTTACGGAATGCCACATCCGTATCAGTCACAAACACATCATACCCACAAGTTAATACATCCCGTATAGCATATAATTTGGCATTAATTAAAAATTTATGTTCTATCGCACCCCATCCGTAGAATGTAGTATCGATGGATTCATATATTTTTGTTATATTACCATTGTGATTCTGTACTGCATTTTCTTTTTCAATTTGTACTATCGATTCGGGTTCGTCACGTGCTAATTGATATAACAGTCGATGTAGATATGGGACACAAATAACATTATTATGAAGAGTAGTTTGATTGTATAGTAATGGACATACGCCTGAACCAATTCCCAAAATGACAGGTATCCAATTTACATTATCAGTGGCATGTTGCATCGATAATAATGCATTATGTAAAAAATTAAAATGCCCAGCATTTGATACTAACACATGTATCATTCGATGTTGGCTTTGCGATGACCCAGCTGTGCTTGCTTTTTGGATCGAGGCACAAAATTTTACATTATCCTCCTCTTCCTCGTCTGCGTTATTAATATTATTATTGTCGTTGTTGCTTGTTGATGTTGTTGTTATTGATGATGCTTTTGCTTTATTTTTTGGACGCGGGACCGAGTGAAACGAAGAAGGAGAGGAGTGAAGAAGAAGGCTGTCGTTTTCAAACAGAAAGGCAATACGGACAGATATTGCCAACACCAGAACGATAAAGAATGCAATTATAGCAAGGGTGAGACTTGTCCTACTACTACTGCTATTGCCAAGTCGTCGTCGCTGTTGTTGACGTTCCGACATCCCTCCCAGATCTGGGTGCGACTCTTCTGTTTGAGCTGATTCGGCAAGATCCATGTCCGTGCACGATGCAACTGTATTATGATGTTATTATGATGTTGCTCACACACACGCACACACCATGTTGTTATCGTCCCTTTTTTACCTTCTCTTTTTGACTATCGGTGCCCCACTTCCGTCATTAGTTGTCGAAGCAATGTCACTCTCGACAAAAAGGATTCCACATACCCAAGGAGAATTGGCAGCCAACAAGTCGATGATGGCAGACGTAATCAATGACGTACGCATCACCTCATTGTCGACAACGATTGATCGTCGTACATACCTCGGTGGCATGCTCACCGTCATTGCTCTCGCATCGTCTACTCGTTGCAGTCCGGCGAACGCGCTCGTAGAGGGAAGTAAATCACCATTAAAAATGAAGGCACTCGGGGAAGAATATAGGCAAGGGACAGCAGCACTGGGGAATAGTGCCGAGGCAGAAGTATTGCCTCGTGATGCCTACAAGAAATTGCCATCGGGGGTCATATATGCCGATATTAATCTCGATTCAAGTAGTGATAATAGTTCTGTCGTTAAGGAGGGGTCAAAAGTGAATGTTCAATGGGTGCTACGCCGATCTAATGGCTACTTTGTTGATTCGTCAGCCGTGTCAGACTCTGTACCCTTTATCTTTACTGTCGGTGACCCCGTCGGTGCCATACATGGACTTGACGAGGGGATACGTGGGATGAAAGCTGGTGGATCACGACGGATTTTAATTCCACCAGCATTGGCATACGTCGATGGAGTTGATGATGGTAAGCCTGGACCGATACCTGCGGGGTTTGGACCAAGGCAGCAAATGAGAAGGGTTATGGAGGTACGGAGGAATGTGCCAGGGGAGTACATTTTCTTAGAAGTAAAGTTGACCAAGGTCCGTTAAACTTCAATCATGTGCACTACTTGCAGCTTGCAGCGGCCTGCTGAATACAAAATAACTTCTCTGATAGTTTAGGAAATGCCGTAGCAACATCGATCTGCAATCATGCGGATTATTTAAGGTTTTAAGCTTGTGCCATTCCCAGGATTCATAATCGTCATCGATTCAAATCCTCTTTCTCGCATCAGCACCCGATATAAGTTCAGAGTGTCGTCAATATTTGTGTAGCAGCCCACGAGATGACGTCGACAATCATTAGCGCTTGAGCCCTCTAAAGAGGAAAAAGCACGGCGTCCGTGGAACATTCTTCTGTTGTTGAAGACCAGTATTTCTCCAGGTTGTAGCTTACGTTCCCATGTGTACTCCTTGGCATACTGCAATAAATCATTCTCTATTATACGATCTTTACAATTTGAGTCATCATTATCGCCGTTTATCATTCGGTCAAAGTCAGCGTGAGCCTTGTGGTATCGGTCGACCTGTGGCGCCGGCAGGTAGACAGGGCCCTCGAACGGTGGACTCCAATGAACAGCAACAATCTGTCTATCTATGTTATATTTCTCCAACTCATCATCATGGTCGTCCGCAAGCACAATATGCGGTCTCCTGTATGTCATACACGCACCATCACGCTGCTTTACGAACGTCGCCGAACATCGTACCAGCGTCTCAAAGCTTACCGGTCGTAATTCTCGAAATCGGTGGGCCGCAGCCATGCCATCGATAAGGATACTTTCGCCACCGAGTACACCACTGCCATTCTCGACGCAGTGCAACAATTGCAATCCAGGTGGACTTTCATAGTACGCAAGGTCCTGATGCATACGTAGTCCATCGGATGTATATGCCGCGTTGATTGCACCTCTCTCGCCTTCGCGAACATGAAAGACATCGCCGTACAGTGCACCGTGAGAGAGACGGCTACCAGTTGTCACTGCCATTGCAATTTTTGCGACCGGATAATCAGTATCCTCTGATATGACAGATGGCGCGGGAGCTCCGTATACTATAGCCGCACCATCGCGAAAGACAGCATGGAGAAGTGCAAACACACCCTCCATTGATTGATGCTCCATCGCCTTTGAGAACGTCGCATCGTCACCTTCTCCTCCAACGATCGACGAATAGTCCAATCGCATTAACCCATTGTCCCCATGCAGTAGACCATCAGACCGTACAGCGTGGATTGGCCGAACCTCCGAGGTCCATCTCTTCTGTGCCCTTGATGCGTCATCATTACGAAATCGACGCAGCCAATCCACATCATAGGTTGACGACAATGATCTATTAACCTCAGCATCTCCTCCCTTGCCTCTTATCGATCCGGCTGCCCACTGAATAACGAGGTAAGGTCTGACATTCTTCGAAAATGGTGCATCTTCGATGGATGACGATTCTATAATTGTACCTGACATCCATGGAGGATTACTTCCATAGATGGCAAGTGGATGACAGCAGTCCTCCATAGTCGGACCTGGAACACGTATCATATTCACATTCTCTGCCGTCGATTCAATTGCTGTATCGATTTGAACAACATCAAGTAGCACAATTGACGCATTGACGATCATTGGCGCTGTATCACAATCAATGCCTCCTCGTCGCTGTCCCGATGGAAGAGTGACGAAACGGGGATCGTTCGAATTCAGCCACGACGCACGATACGAAGACACTGATGATAGACCGACATCATCATCATTATCGCCATCAACAAATCGGATCGTGACTTGCAATCCGTCGAACGATACAATTGTGGCGTTGATTCGTCGCACCATCTTTCTGCATACATAATAGGAATAGGTATGAGGTGATATCACCATTTGGCGGGAAACGGCAATTCCCGCCTTCACCTTTTAAAGAGTGGAGGCGTTTGCAACTCTTTACAGAGCAGCAGATCTTGGTTCAAGTAAGGCGCATTGTAATTTATTACGAAGAGGGGGATCTGACGAAGGCCAAGTTCCACTATGAGCTATGAGGCCGCCGCTTTGGCAGGACACGAAGTAGCCAGATGCAACCTTGGATTAGTTGAGGATGAGTCTGGAAATATGGAACGAGCTATTTAGTATTAAACCTCGGACGATCACGGCATCAGCTGGGTCATTTCAGGCTATGCATGCCTTGATTACAGTATTCGAAGAAGGTAAGGTTAGTAAAGAATCAATCGACTCAACTTTGGAAGCTTACAACAATTCTTGTGTCGAGATAAGAATTGAAGCAAGGGACGCTTATGCTCAAACTCGCCGTCTGGAAGGCAAAAAAAATGAATCAAGATGATTGCGATCAGAGGCACGAAGTCAGTCAAAAGAATTTTATATAAAAATTTCATCATCTATGGGTCTCTCCAAGCTCGTAAACAAATGTATCCTCCTTCACAGCTTGTAATATATTTGTCCTCGCCAGCTTCTTTAACTCCACTGGGAACCAAACTCCCGCTTCAATACTTGTCGTCAATGACTTATCTTCTCCAACAATACTCGTGGCCACCTCCAACACAAATGCAGCTGTGGCAAGTCCGACGCACGATTCCAAATCGGGATGAGCCATCTTTAATGTAATCTTCTCTCTCTGTCCATTAGCAGTTCGTGCAGTAATGTCTACTCGCATTGCATTCGTCGATCCAACAAGTTTGTCCACAAAACGTATAATTGGTTCCGAGAATAGAGCAAAGTTTTGCATGGCATTACGATTGTAAAGTAATGATCTTGGTAGTGCCTTCATAGCCCCGAAGAGATAATTCCAGAATAATGGCGCTGTACCAAATCGTGATGAACAGTTCATAACATGTACGTTATCAATCTTTCTGTTCTCATGATTGTTGTTATGGCACTTCATATACAGTGCTGTACTTAGAACGTCGGGATTGTCTAACAACCAAACCGGTCGTATGCCAATAGTGCCTCCAAAATCAACAACTTTCATTTGTGTCCATGGCTCAATATCTGCACGTTTGCCATTGATATATGTTAATGCCTGTGTAGCCAGTAGTAAGAATGTGGCCGAGACGATGGTCGGTCCTGCATTGCCAGTCCCTGCCGTGAAGAAGGAGTAGTCAATCGATTCAACTTCCATATTATCTCCTCCTCCTCCTTTTTCTTCCACGACATCGTCCAATAAATTGACTGCTGTTGCAGCTTCTGCAAACTTGCTAGCCAATTGCGACACCCCCTCAGCAGCCATAAGTGCTGACACGCCTGGCCATATCCCACAACTTACTATACACGGTATACCCGCGTCGATTGCTTTGGTATGATATTCGACTTTAGATGTCAAGGCAAGTTCCCACTCATCACAAACATCCACGTAGGGTATATGTATGTCTATACATGACGAGAGCAATGTTGGATTACGTCGTCCTTGGAATGGCCCGGCAGTATTCACCACAAGACAATATTGCAAATTGTTAGGATCATCTTCATGCTTCGCTTTTTCCTTCCATCGACGTAATGTCTCAGATAGGACAGATGCATCCCCATCCACGTCTAATTGTATAAAATTTACATTCGACGATGATGACGACGATGATGATGGCAATACTTTCCGTGCTATAGCATCAATATATGATTCGCGCCTACGTCCACCGACTGATATAGTAATATGTTGCTGCTGTCGTTCCGAGAGTGTACGTAGCCACCGGACTGTCGAGCCACCCACTCGACCAGACCCACCCACGACGAGTATGTTTAGGGCATGACACCACAGGCTGTTTTCTACAATTAGTAATGCTACTGCAATCGCAATGAAAATGACGATCGTAATCAACTCATTCTTCCTCGCATTCATCTGGAACGGTTTCGGGATGTTGCTATGACGATGAAAAACTCATCAGGCTAGGTACGTAGATAGCTTTCCTTTCATACCTCAGTCGGCACGACGGGAAGCAGAGAGGGAAATTCATCCACCTCGACCTCGAAGGGACTTTCCGGTCGACTCGAAGGCTTTGTTATTTTAAGTCGCAAATTTAGTGAAGCGCGACGGACTAGTTAGTACTCTTCGAACAGACAGTGTCGTTCTGAAACAAACAATCTGCCCGGGCCTTTGTCCGCTGTGTCTAAGGCGACTCGGGGAAGATAGGAAGGTCTTCTCCGTCATGGAGGAAGAGGGAGGCGGAGTATCATCCGCTGCTACTGGTAACGTCAATGACGGTCCTGCTGATGCCGTCGTCCAACACGTCGAGTTAATGGAGATAGTTGATGCAAAACCGTCGGGTGGTGAAGAAGGGCAGGATATAACGACTACAATAGCAGCAGTTGAAGACACAATAATTGATGTTCCGCAGCACCAACAACAACAAGAAGACGAAGTAGTAGTAGTGAAGAAGGTGAAGAAAACAAAGTTCAAGAAAAGTCTTAATACTGCCATTGAAGGTGGGGTGAAACCTATTGCGACTGGGTTTGCGACGACGAGGAAGATAAAAAAGGTGAGTCCACCAATATTATTTCCTCACTCCTGCACAGTGCAGCACAACAACATACTCACCACCCTTTTTATCTATGCACTCGGATTGTAGGTCAGGACGGGAGACAAGGAAATGACACGTAAGATGATGCCCAAGCTCCCCACGGCTGCGTCAAGGAAAATCAAGGACACTGGTGGAGGTGGTGAGAGAGGACCTCCGTCGTCATCATCGGGGGGAGGATCGGGAGGTTACTCGGCCCAACAGGCAGCAGTTAACGATATGATGCGTCGTGCATTAGAGGAGGATAAATATTCTGCATTAGGAAGTATTGTTGATACTGACTCAAGTGATGATGATGATGATGATGATGACAATGATGATGATGGTGGAGCTGGAGGTGATGAAGAGTACATTGGCAATAGTAGGTTAGAAGAATACAATTATAGTAATATCGATGATGAAAAACGCCGTCCAAGGCGTGGTGGTGGTACTGCGTCAGACTCGTCCTCATTTGCGACTATCAAGACGTACACAAATAATAACAGTGGTGGCAATAGATATCATTCTTCCAACACTCAGGGGAATAAACGAAAGATGGATCGTAATTCAATGTTAAGTGCCATGCGTCGGCATATGCGTATTGAGGGACTTAAGTCGGTACGTAATTTTGATAGTTTGGCATTCCTTGAAGATGCGGAGGATTATCTTGATGTACGTGAGGGACGGAAAAGGAGGAAAGTATCGACGATGGCATCGTCATCCACGCCAGCAACAACAACAACAACAACAATGATGTCATCATCATTAGCGTCATCGGCATCACCTGTCACCCTCCCTCGCCAAACTCACGCGCAAGTGGGAGAGGACGATGATGATGTAGGTGTCGAGCAGCAGCACGGTGATGAGAATGGTCCTGGTGAGGAATTGGACATTGCTGGACGTAGGATTGGAAAAAGACGCAAGAAGAAGAAAAAGCGAGGAGGGAATCTAGTAACAGCAACAGCAGCAGCAACAACAATGATTACGTCTACAACTGATAACCTCGAGGAAATGAATGTGAACATTCCTGCACCTGGATTGGTGCACAATGAGGATGATGAGTACGAGGCAGAAGGCAATAATACTGCCGGTTGGGGCAAAGCAAATAATGACACCATGATGAACGACAATAACAACCTATACGTTGGAGAAGAGGAGCAGGTTGAGGAACCCTCCATCTTTGGTCAGACTGATGGTGCTAGTAATGCAACTTGGTAAGTGTGTTTGGAATGTTATTGTACCATTGTGTTTCCTCATGTAATTTGTCACAAATACATTTCCTCACTCCTGCATTGCACACCATACTTTTTGCCCTCTCTCACAGGGTCGAATGTGATCGATGCAAGAAAGTAAGGAGCCACACTGATTGGGGAAATGTTACCATACCACAATATTCTTTCACTAACACACTCCCAATATTTATATCACTCTTCCTCTCTCTTCTCCATTCATACAAAAATAGTGGCGACGGTTGCGTGGAGTAGTCGATGCACGTAAACTCCCACCACGATGGTACTGTACAATGAATAAGACTGATCCTGATCGTGCACGTTGCTCGGCACCCGAGGAAGAGTATGAGTCATCGACCACGCCTGAGTCGGCCATGGATCAACGCATACGCCGACATTTACGTGTGTGTGTACGTCAGTTGCATTGTCATGAGGCATATGAGACTCGTTTACAAAGTACAAAGAAACGTACTGCGATATTGTCAGGATCCATGTCATCATCATTATCATCGAAGGAACCGTATGAGTGGGTCCGTTGTTGTAATCCTAGTTGTGGCAAGTGGAGGATGCTACTCCGATCGATGGATGCGAGCAGTGTTATTGACAAGTGTAAGAATGGGGAATGGTATTGCGTTATGAATACTTGGGATGAGAAGGCAGCAAGCTGTGGTGCTACACAGGAGAATCTACCTAGTACTGGCTGCCCACCGTGGGTGTTGGTCGATGATTGAATAAAATGGTCCTGATGATATAGTTTGAGAGATTGTAAAGAGCTGTTTGTGGTCACGTGTGTTCAGCGTAAACGAAATGTTAAATCAATTTCATTGATTGTGTCACAATATCTGCTTACTGCCCAGTAATTGAAACACGTTGCAGCTACGTATATATATATCGAAGTGTGCTAAGAAAGTTTACTATATTTGATTCTTTTGTTTATCAACAAACAAGTATGTTGTAGTCACATACCACCCCCCACCCCTACCTCCCCCCCCCCTTCCCCAACACGACTCATTCCTTTTATATGAAGTATCATCACAGAGTACACATATTACAATTCATTGAATGGTACAGGATGGTAGGTTAATAAACTCCATGTAATTGTTAATAGTACAATTGAGAATAGTCCACCAATACGTTGCATAAATACCCTATTCTCGACATCCATAATTGCATCAATACTATTACTATTATTATTACTACCCTCATACGCATCATTCTCATCATCAACTTCATCCTCATCATTGTCGTTTTCGTAAGATAGTTGTAATTCGGACACAGTTACATCCTCTTCAGCATTAATAAAGAAAAAATCAATTATTGCATATATTGCCGCCACCAGTGGGACACGACTTAATAGGTCAGCATATCTTGCTACTACGTCTAATTCACGTCCTGGTACTGTTACTACTGCCGTATTGCCACTGCTGCCATCGACAGCAGCTGTAGGATTGTTGTTCTGGTAATAATGTATCATTTTTGCATTATGTGGTTGTACCCCCATATCATACATTTCACGGAATAATCCTGATAGGAATGTATTACCTATTTTTGGTGTACCACCTGGCATGGTATACATGTCTGGTATGATAGAATCACCAATAGTAGCAATATTCCCAACTCCGTTATTGCCATTGGTAACTGCATTGCCTAGTATGGATTGTAATGTTTCTGGTAATGGTGCGATGGATTGATTCGGCGATATACTCATGACTGCACCAGCGTTGGCCTTGGCAAGTGTGAGTGATGATGATAGCATATCCAGCACATCACTTCCACTGCCGCTGCTACTAGGGTCATACTGTTGTTGTTGCTGCGTGGCCAGGCCTACAAGGTCTGTTATTGGATCGATCATCACGTGGAGCATCTCTAGTTGCGAAGAAGAAGATGACGATGGCAACTTTCTAAATGTGCTCTGATGGGTGTTACTACTACTACCGCGGCTGCTGCTATTGTCAATTCTCCGTCCGTGCTTCAAATAATTTGAATATCGACGGTTGTTCAAGTTCAAGGACGAGGTTGAGGATAATAATACAGGTAATGCCGACCAAGCCGATACACTAACCGGCAACGTTGTCATCATCGAGAGTATTAGTGCAATTATTATTATTTCCATATTTTCACTACAGTTCGAGGGGTGGTGAACGCGTCCCGCTAAAAAATGATGTGAATCCCCGAGGTGTTTTGAAGGATAAGAAGTACCATAGATACCATACCGTCCACCCTCCCTACTACACTACACTACCACTGTCTCATCAACATGTCGGTTCGGAAGTCGGAGAAGAAGAAGAGGAACAATTACTTGACATTATCCCTCATACTTCTGATCGCCATTATGATTCTTTCGCAGTTGTTTACAAATAGTAGTCTGAGTGATTATACTTCCTACTATGGCACTATTACTGGTACTGCCACGATAGGAGGTAGTCATCGAGACCAGAAGGATGGAGATGCATCATTGACTAGTACTATTTTTTATAAGAATAATATCTTCCCTCGGTCACAAGAGTGGTACCAGCAATGGACTCACACATCCAAAAAGGGACAGGGCATAATCAGTAACGATCATCTTCGTGATGAGGATGTAGTCTTGGCAACTAGTCAAACTTCTGCTAATGCTCTTTTGCATTACAGAAATATGAAACAACGATATGCTGGCGTGCTAGCCTTGCCAGACTTTTACGCACGTGGTATTGGTTGGATACATGACAGATTAGGTATGGTTTTGACTGCTATAATTATTGTTGGTCAGGGGCATGATGACAACGGTACGAAAATTCATCTTCATAGTACTACTGGGCCCATATCAATTTTTATTGTTGACACTATTGGTACGGTGAAGTGCAATGGTGATGACGAATCATGGATGGATATTCAACCACCATTAACAATGTGGGTACGTGTCTATGGAATGACACCAAGTGCTAGTACTAATGAGACTGAAATTTTTGCCGGTACGGCACTCCCTCACAATCTCCAGTCATCCACATTGTGCGCGTGGCGGTATGACTTCACACCCAGGAATGAGGGACATTACTCCATCAATGTCAAAGTATTGACATTTAATGGCTTTGCTGATCCTCTCTCATCCCCATGCATTGCATATAACAACACATCTAATCTTGAAAATTATGAAATTGAGCATGTAATGGATGAACGCTATTTGCATCATCGTGGGGTGCATGGATTCAAGTTCTATGGACCAGAGGGTGCATGCTGTGACGCTTGCAAACGTGCACGAAACTGTAAAATGTTTAGTTTCCCTGGTCGCTTGAAATTAGATCACTGTGAACTCTATTTTGATCAAGTTGCAGATGATGTTGATTTCTTGGATAGAGATAGTGGTCTTTATTTGGGACGGTACCGCAACTACTCCTATGTGAAACAAGACCCTAATGACTTCCAATCTATCCAAACAAGGAGGTTGGCCCTTTCACCAGATGAAATAACAGCAAAGGAATGGCGATCCCCTCCAGGTCAGACCGAAGCTGAGGACATGACTTACTTCATTGGCTGTGGATGGTCAGCATTAATGTCACTTGAACATCCCTGTCATTATCCATCCGATGATTTAGTCTTTGGGTCAGGTGAAAAGTTTGAGCTGGTAATTGATAAGAGTGATAACCAAAACGTCATCAGTCCTGATACTGATACTTTATTACCACCTTGTGTTATTGATGATGAGAAGCTAGACATGTCTAATGGTCGATGGGTAAAACATCCATTCCCAGACGATTCAGATTGTCCACCCATTGAAGCTGATACTTCTACGTCTTGGCAAGGATTCAAGCCAAAGTATTATGGAGACCGTCCTAAATGCTGGCATAGAGATAATATTACTCTGATATCAAATGACTGCGCAGAGGGTGATTGCGGGCTTGTTATTGGCCATCGGTGGGTTACTGATTTAAAGCGTGAATCTAAATGGTATGGCTGGTGGCAGCCATTCAAATGCCAATATCGTGATATGGGAGACAACGAGATTCAGCAGTGTGTGGACAAAAAGCAGATTGCACGGATTGACCTGAGAGGGATGAGCATCAGGAATATCATTGGTGGATACTTGGAACCAAAAATGGCAAATATCAATATGATGAATGAAACATCAAATTTGATAGTAACTCTTGATACACTTGCAATGCCACATCTCTTGTGGGGGAAATCAGTCGATGAACATTTGTTAGCTCTCCGGAACTTCCCTGATGTACCAACAGACATTGAAATAGAGTCCTATTTTGTTTCAGGATTTTATTACACCAGTGAGAGAGAGCCGCATGTTACTGTGGACCGATCATTACAGTATAGTAAGCTTGCATACGATATACTGACACCAAAAGGGTACAAAATGATCAATGCTTTTGATGTCACTGCAGCCTTTGCTTATGATACCGATGGGCAGGTACGTTAATTTTCATTTGCTGTTGCTCATGCTCATGAAGTGTGACTGATAATTGTTGTGTTCACGTGTTCTCAATCTTCACCCATCTTAGGCTGATGGTATGCATATTGCTGGCCCGCCTATCCGAGCTATTCTCACAAAGGTCTTCCATCATTTATGCAATGATATAATTGATCCATGAAAAGCAATTTCGGGAATGTGTGTTTGTGTCGTGTGATGACTAGATATCATAATAGGGATGGAAGGGAAAACCTTGGTCAAGATTTCCAACAGTAATGGAATTGATGCTTGCTGTAGTAAAATAAGCCTTAGGTCCACCAAGGTTTTCCCATTGATGCTTGTTGCAGTAAAATTTAATAAGCCTTAATGTTTAATGGACTAGACTACATTCTTATTATTACTAACGGGCTGACAGACCATGTAATATTCGTTACAGATGACGGAGCAAAGTCAAGAAGTTATTCCCTAATCTATATAATCTATGGTTCGGATAGAATTTTTATGTCCCGCCACTCCTCTCCTACCCCTCTACCCCCTCTTAGGTACAGGGAGGGCGATGGGGGTCACTCCCCTGGTCGCTTGCGGCCGCGCAGCGGTTGCTGTCATTGTGTCATTGGCCACATTGTGGCCGCTGTAGTTGCTGCAGAAAATGCTGATCTAGAATGCTGCCGACAACATCCAAACCGACAACAACAAAACTGACAACATCCAAGCCGACAACAGAATCGAAGCCCATGACAACAAAGCCAACGACATCCAACAAGCCTATGACAACGACTACGCTTCACACATCTAAGCCATCAACATTCAAGCCTACGAAGAAGCCCGCTACGAAGTAGCTCACTATATCAAAACCTATGACATCAAAGCCTGCGACAGAGATGCCTAGTGGGAATCCCAGTGCCAGAGCAAATCCGTCAGAGATGCTTGCGGGAATCCCAGTGCCAATCCTTCCAGCGCACCTAGCTCTGATCCAAGTTCCAATCTGTCAGAGATGCCTAGTGGAAATCTCAGTGTCAATCTTTCCAGCATGCTTAGCTCTGAGCCAAGTTCCAATCCGTCAGAGCAGCCAAGTTCCAACCCAAGCACAAATCCATCTGGTGGACCAAGCCTCATCCCAAGTGCCAATCCGTCAGAGATGCCTAGCAGGAATCCTAGTGCCAATCCGTCAGAGATGCCTAGCAGGAATCCCAGCGCCAAGCTGAGCTCAAATCCATCTGGTGGACCAAGCCTTAACCCAAGTACAAACCCGAGTACATCAGAGCCGACAACATCGGTGCCGCGGTATTTGACGTCTTGGTAAGGATAAGCTTCTGTGCCTTTGTCGTGCCATGGTCCGTTGGGATTACTCCAACAACGTCGGCCAATACATGGAAAGCTTGACTTCGTCGCCACCGCAGCTTTACCATGCTGTTTGCCATCCCATTCATTGGGTACAGTAAATGTAGTGTCTGTTTTCATCGCCCGTCAATCACAAGGAGAGAGAGGAAGTACAACGACGTCACATCGACGACGACGCTAAAATCTTCTGATAGTTGACGATTTCTTAGCATCATCCATAGACGTTGCGATGGAGCGGTGAGCACGTCGGTAACGTGGACGCTCGTGAGAATTCGCAACGAGAATATTTTTTTAGACAGCCTGCGTCCCCACCTCGTTCCCGCTCTTACTTATCTCTTATCCCCCCCCCCTCCCTCAAAAAAATACAGGTGATGTTTCGTCTTGATGTCCTCCTTGTATTACTTGCGTTGCCCGTGACGTCCTTTGTACAACCAGGTAGCAAGATATGTACATTCTACTCGACGTCCTCTGTGACGTCGTCGTCATCGTCGTCAATAGTGCGGGAAAAAACGATGATGGAAACCACATCCTCGGTCGATGAAACAGTGCAACGTAGTAACCAACGTGATCGCACAATTGATAGTAGAAAATCACCAGCATTATGGCGTATCAGCAATTCAGAGAACAGCTGTTCCATCGTACCCACCGAATGTAACAATAATCAGCAAAATCCACGAAAAATACAAGCAACATCATCCGTGAAGAATGATGTTCTACTAGCAGCACAACAACTACAACAAAAAGGACCACCAGAATTAATGTCACCCGCGGGAGGGTGGCCACAACTAGTGGCTGCCGTAGTAAATGGTGCAGATGCAATTTACCTCGGGCTGACATCCTATTCGGCAAGAGCTCGTGCTACAAATTTTGATCCAAACCCTATGTTGATCTATGAGGATGATGATGATGGACATGACGAAGGTGAAGATGATGATCATTTCATGACAATGAAGAAGGATGCGTTGGATAAGAGGTTAGAGTTGGCGAGAGGAGGAAAACAAAAATCATCATCGTCCACAAATAAGCACAAGAAAAATAATAATAACAACAACAATAACAACGACAATAATGAAGCTACGGCTACTGATGCTGCTCCATCACTTGCCAAGGCAGTAAAGTACTGTCATGAGCATCATGTTCGTGTTTATGTTGCATTCAATACACTTGTATTTGACAATGAATTACATGAGGTTGAAGAACTTGTTAATCAAATATGGGATTGTGGTGTAGATGCAGTCATTGTACAGGATGTAGGTGTTGCAAAGATTATTCAATCAGTTATTAATCGTCGTAAAAGTATGTTGTTACAGACAGACACAGGCACAACAGGTAGCATAGTAGTTTCAGTTGGACAAGGATTGTATGGTTTACCATTAGAAATTCATGCCTCCACACAACAGACTGTAACCTGTGTTGATGGTGTGGAATTTGCAGCACAATATACGAACGCAGCACGTGTTGTTGTTGGACGTGAATTAAGTTTGGCAGATATTGCAGCAATTGCATCGAATACCAATATTGAAATTGAAGCATTTGTACATGGTGCATTATGTGTGTCATATAGTGGACAATGTTTCTCATCGGAGGCATGGGGTGGTCGGAGTGCGAATCGTGGACAATGTGCTCAGGCTTGTAGATTGCCATATGGTCTTATTGCAAATGGTGAACTTAAACATTTAAGCTTTGATGGGATTGAGGGTATAATGGGTAAGACAATACGACGTGAGAATGGAGGAGGAGGAGGAGTGGGTGGAAATGATAACGGTGAACACGATGAAATACAGTATCTCCTGAGTCCACAAGATCTTTGTGGTCTAGAGCAGGTTGAAGGATTGGTACGGGCAGGTGTTTCATGCTTGAAAATTGAAGGACGATTGAAGGATGCATCTTATGTTGCAGCCACAACTCGAGCCTATCGACAAGCCATTGACGCTGTGTGGGACAAACTAATGAAGGAGCATGGAGGCACGATTAACTCCTCCTCGTGTTTGTCTCGACGACGGATCCTATCATCTCCCGATGAAAGTGTTTCTCGATATGACTTGACTCATGTCTTTGCGCGAGGGCAGGATGAAGTGCACGATGGTTTCACACCCGGCTTTTTTGATGGACCACAACATCAACGATTGGTACGTGGACGATCTCCACGACACAGAGGGGTGCATGTTGGTCGTGTTATATCATCAAATGGTGGTGCGATAACAATACAATTAGATGATAAATATACGGCAGAGGATATGCCACTAAAGCGTGGTGATGGTGTAGTCATTGATCGAGGAATGCCACAGGAGAAAGAGCTCGGTGGTCCAGTCTATGACGTATTGTACCAGTTAGGGAATGCTGTTACTATTCGATTTGGACGGGATGTTGAGCGACAGTGGAAAGAAAATGATCAGCGATTTTCATTAACAATGGTACCTGTTGGATCGCACGTTTGGAAGACTTCAGATTATGACATCTTGAAACGTATGCAGAGGCTTGCTGAATTAGATCCACCAAAGTCACCTGCCAAGGTCGTTATTGAGGGGAGGGTCGGCGATCCATTAACTGTTAGCATCATAGACGAACGAACTGGACTAGTAGGAATGGCTAGTAGCTTGATGTTGGGATCATTGGTGAAAGCTGAAGGTCCTGCCATCAATGAGAAATCTATAACAAAGGCTGTTGGGTCGCTCGGCAATAGTAGATGGAGTCGCTCTGAGATAGATTTGAGTCGTCTTGAGGAAGGACTATTTTGTCCAATGAGCTGGGTGAAGGACACGAGACGACGAGCATTAGACGATCTCAAAAATGTCATCGAAGGGTCAATGACCATTACCTCGACTGTTGATTTGTTGTCCAGAAAATCCAATCTCGATCCAGTTGTTGACCGATTACTTGACGACATATCTGGTTTAGAACATAATATTCCATCAACACGTCTGGCAAAAATTTCTGTCCTAGCACGCAACTTTGACCAAGTTGAAGCGATATGCTCACTGATCGAACAAGTCGATATGGATTGTAAAAGGCCGATAGTGTCAGAGGTAATAGTCGATTTTCTTGAAATTGAAGGGATACGTTCCGCCGTTGCGCGAATACGAGATGCCCAAGCTAATACCTCACACGGTCTACGTGTGGTCGTTGCCAGTCCTAGAATCATAAAGCCAGGGGAAGAGGGGATTTGGCAAACTCTTTTGACGACAAATCCCGATGGCATTCTCATCCGGTCAACGGGTCTATTGCATAGACTGATGCAACTGGGTGGTACTGGTCAACGAATTCTCATAACGAATGCCGAGGAGGAGGCAATTGAAGTTACAATCCCAGAACTCATTGGAGACTTCAGTCTTAATGCAGCCAATGCAATCACAGCGTACGAATATCTTCAATCAGGTCTGTCGAGAATAACTGCATCATATGATTTAAGCGGTAATGCCATAACTGAACTTGCATCACTGCTTGGTAACAATTCAACCCAACTAGATGTAATCCTTCATACACACATGCCTATCTTCCACACTGAGCATTGTGTATTTGCACGATTTCTTTCCAAAGGTAATTCATATTTGGACTGTGGTCATGTCTGCACGAGGAATACAGTACACTTGCGTGATCAAAATGGAAATGATAACTTGGTGTTAGCCGACATGGGGTGTCGCAATACTGTCTTTTCCGCAGAATCACAAACTGGAGTGTTCAGTATGAATGATTGGGTTAGAGCTGGTGTTGGTAATTTGAGGATAGAGCTTGTTGATGAGATTGGTATTGATGCTACCAAGATTGTTAATTCGTATCTTAAATTTCTATCCAAGGAGTTACAAGCTAGTGATGTTTGGGATAGACTTAAAGTTATACCTGATAGCAATGGTAGATTTGGAGGTGTTGGATTTGGATCTCTACGGAATGCTGCCGAAAGACGATCAGGTGCTGTAGCCTCTAATGTTCATTAAACAGATTATTACTTTGTTCATATAAGGTACGGGAAGCCATGCACCAAGAAGACAAACACTTTTCCAAAAGCCTTTTCATGGTGAACGCGTCCCGCTAAAATGATATAGGCCGCTTGATCTCGTAGAGTTGACCTACGAGTTTTGGATGAGAAGATAGCCGGCCAAAAAGTCATTTTGTTCTCCCCAACCGATACTGCGAGTCAATTATCTCATCGACCACTTGGCTGCCGACCGACAGTCACACATCCATCTTGTTCTCCTTAACATGGGCTTCAAGAATATGTGGCGAATTTCCATTTTGTCCGCCGAATGGGGGAGATACGATGGTTTGAAGTAGCGAAAACACGATCCAAAATTGATTGATAAACTCATAAGTATCTACTCGTCCAAAACTCGTACTCTCCACAAACATCACATCATGGTGAAACCAATTAAAAAGCAACACCTTCACCGTGGTTTCTTTGTTCTACTATTCATATTCGTATCAACAACCCTTAGAATGCATCATATTCATCAGAAATCATCAATGATGAATCAAGAAGGACAGACTTTCTGTTGCCTTTAACACAGACCAAGACACCATTAGGACCAGTCGCCTCGAATAGCCGTGGTGTTGATCAACAATCCATGATGAATATTGTATTGGGCAAGATGAAGAGACTTGATCTTCTCCATGGTACCTTCTTCTTTGAACAGCATCCTGCTTCGTCCTTTTTGAACAACAACATGAATGTTGATATTGATAAGAAGAATAAGTCCTCTTCAATTTTTTCACCCATTCAAAAGAAAATAATTGATGACGATGATGATGAAAGCATTAACATTGAGAGGGAGAAAGAACGGTGTGCTAGGTATGGTTATGATTTGCTTTTACCAATAACAACAAATGGTGATGAAATAAGACCAACTCGAAGGCGTTTATTCATGGGTTCATTAATTGCAGACGATTCTCTTGACGTTATGCGTGCCGTAGGGATGGAGACATACAACATCTTTCATACTGTATCATTCATTGAGAGCAATACCACACAGAGTCTGAAAGTTCGACAAATGAATTACCTCCCAACGCCTTTTGATCTGCATCTGACAAAAGCAGATGATGCTACTACTAGTCAACAACCAAACAAGAGATTAAGTAAAGTGCGTCATCTCTACGGACCAAAGACCAAGGTGCATGTTGACTACTACTCTCATGCAGTATCCAAAGAGGTTAAGCCTGTAGATGGGTTAGTGAAAGGGTTGGATATTGAATTCTTCCAACGAGAGTGATCTATCCATCGTTGGAAAATGAATGGTATGACAAAGCACGACGTTGGGATTATACTTGATACTGATGAAACCTTCACACGAGACTTCTTACGTGCATTACAAATATGTGACATTCCAGAATTCCGTGTAGGGCACAAGCAGGACTGTCATGAACCCAAGATCATTGCGTCAACTTTAACATATGAATCTAGTGTGCTTTGCGCTTTTAATAAGAAACGCTGGTTCCATCCAGATGCAATAATTGGAGAATGCATTGATGGTATTGGTAACTCGACAAAACATCAACCTGCTAAGAGAGACTACTACAACAGTAATAGTGATGGGGTTGATGATCATCATGGCTCGAGGAGGGTGGGATATGGTTTTGAAGGAAATTATTCGACATACTTTTTGGACCAACAACAACTTCAACTCAACAATAAAAGTAGTTTGCTCAAAGAGGGTCCACTGCACTATCCACTATGGCAGGCTGTTGATTTTCGTGTGGGGGTTGGTGGTAAGATGATTGAATCAATGACTGATCCGTCTATCCCAACAGGATATCACTTTCACAATTTCTTTGATACAAATTATCAAATCCATTTCAAGTACAAAACTTATGGTCATTCAAATGAAAATGCCATGGCCATGGACTTACCAATGTGGGAATTTTCCCCGGAGTTGCGTTATGGCGTGGACTGTGCCAAGTTGGGTGGTAACAATGACACTGTAGCTGATGCATTGGACTTTCACCTTCGCAAGCCTGTCTACTATATAAACAACATCTCTAGGAATGCAAGGCACCAATTATGGCTGAATATTGTGAAAGAGGATGAGGAACGCTTTAATTCTACATATAATGCAACTGCTTCAATCAACTAAAGATGATTTCAAATGAGGTCATGTGATCTCTCTTTACTTGTTTTATGTCAGGAGGAGGAGAAGTCATCCAAAGGGTATTATTGTTATATTGTTTAGATCCATGGTACGTGTGACTGTACCAATCAAGTAAATGTTTGTTGAGAAAAAGTAAATAGTATTAGAATTATATGTCTTCCTGTCCTTCTCTGTCTCCCCTCTTTCACCCACCCACCCACCCCCAACTTCCACTTCACCACACAATGACAAATCCCACAAACATACATCCTATACAAGAGACAAAACAACAGCACTAATCAAGTCAGGCCATCAAGCATAGCCAGAGCTACGTATAGCCAATACATCTTCCCCGTCATTAAATAATACGTAGCCCCGCTTACGCAGTAAATTGAAAGTTGTCTCAATCTTTGTCCCATTTACTTTCCGACCAGCTTTATTTGTAACGTCTTGGTCCAGCATGACCTTTTTCTCGAAATGAATTACCAGTGGCAAGTAATCCTCATCCAAAATTTCATCCATTAAAGACTGCAATAAAAAGACTTCAAAACCTTCCACATCTATCTGCAATAATCCGATTGGAACCTTGATACCATCACTTTCTTTCATCTCAAATCCAATGCTAGAAAACAATTCCAAAACAGTTCCACATTGAATTGGATCGTGAACAATACACAAGTTAGAACTTTCTGGGCCCATCATTTGTTCTAAATGAGCACAGTCGAGAGTCCCCAATTGAAGTCGAATCCAATCTGGGGCGTCAATGCACTTTTGGGCTGTGGAAGTATCATCCCAATGACAAAATTCACAGGTTTTCTGGTCTCGGTCTGAGGTGACGGCATAATTTACCAGTGCAGTCCCTGCAAACAGCCCCCCCCCCTTTCCCCATACCTTTGTGTCGGCGTAATTCTGCTTCAATTGATTGAAGTTTGTAGGTACTGGCTCAACCACAACAGGAAACCAATTAGAAAGATTTAACTCTTTGAAGATTTCATGCATGGGATCATTTGATACGCCATCCATCCCTCCAATCTGAAGCGTTAATAGAGTGCGATTTTTTTCGATTGCCGACTTGTAAATGAGACGACTGAGTTCGACAAAATTATTATTCATACCACGCATATATTCATCAACAACAGAGTGTATCTCTGACAGAGCAATTAGCTGAAAAGAAGGATTTGATAGCTTAAGTGGTTCTGGAATAAATATAGCTTCGCTGGGTTTCAAGTATAAAGGTGTCTGCTGTAGGCGGTGGTTAACAATAAGTGGATAATCATTCGCCAATTGGTTCGTCTGTGTATGTTTTTGGAAGAATGCCATGTGCACCAGTAGTGTCGACGCAACTGACATTAATACCAACAAATAGAACGATTTGACTCTGGCATCCGTCGAGCCATGGCGATGCAAGGCTTTTGTCATAGGAGGAAGGTGATCCCACAATCGTTAAAGGTGAGTGCCCTACCTACATAATGAGTAGCCGCGTACAGTACGTTTGGGGTCAATATGCGATGCGCAATTTGAGGGCAAATTGTTCGTGACCCCCAGTAGATAAATTCACTAATTTTATGGTTGGAAGGAA
>Ga0247834_1001696_pt1 | contig 36453 bp, 56 predicted proteins | sample LaCruzMarch2015__8_FD_187118 | JGI IMG/M metagenome (GOLD analysis project Ga0247834, IMG submission 187118) | Freshwater microbial communities from meromictic Lake La Cruz, Castile-La Mancha, Spain - LaCruzMarch2015_12m | ecosystem: Environmental > Aquatic > Freshwater > Lake | place: Spain... | reverse complement strand
ATAAATCCATGCGTCGCCATAAATCCATGCGTTGCCATAAATCCATGCGTTGCCAGAAACCTGTGCGTCGCCATAAACCCGTGCGTTGCCATAAACCTGTGCGTTGCCAGAAACCCGTGCGTTGCCAGAAACCTGTGCGTTGCCAGAAACCCGTGCGTTGCCAGAAACCCGTGCGTCGCCATAAATCCATGCGTTGCCTTCTTGTGAAAGGTTGTTTTCTTTCTCTATATATCCACCGAGTTCTCCCTTTGATACACAATCAAAACTAATTTCTGCTTTGATTTGGTATAACGTAGTTCCGAACCAATCTTTTGTATTTGATGTTAAACTATATTTTTTCATATATTTATATTATTTACACACCATCTTATGATTTCCATCTATATCGACCATTGGTTCACAGTTTTTATAATGTTCTAGCATTGCGTCGTCTCTTTTGTTACTTGCGAGTCCTATCTGAAAGACAATGAATATGAAGATAAGGACGAATAGTATTTGTAAAAATGTTTTCATGATAGTTTCATCCAATTAAGGACAATGCTCCGTGCTTCTTGTTTTTCTACTCCAAATTCATCTTGAATAAACATTGGTGCTTCAAACATGTTTATCTTCCCACTTTCCCGAAGTTTATCGAGATACTCTTTGTGTTCTTGATTCATTTATTTTGTGATCGCTAACTTGTAATGAGTATAGTATAACGCAAGCCCCTTTCGTATGCAATGTGGATAACTATTGTCTGTGTGACCTAACCCACCGCATATGTTCACTGATTTCTTCTCTAGTCTTTCCTTTGAATTTCTTTCCTTTTTTACCGCCGATTCTACCGTTTAGTTTGAAAAACTCAGGTGAGTATTTTTCTAATTCACCGGATTCGATAATTGCTTGTATGTTTTTTTCGTCGTCTGTCATGTGTCTAGTGTGTTTATTATCCTTTGCCTATAATTTCCTTTGATCCATTTTTCGTGTGCTGGACATACCTTGTCGCTTTCAAAGTCTAGGGCGAATTGTTGGTCTTCTTTCGCCCACCTACCGCAATAGATACATCTATTTTCCAGTTGGTAGTTGTAGTTTTTTCCTCCTTCGCCGAAGACTGCCATTAGAGTTGATTTCGTAGCTCATCATCTTTGAGAGAAGCGTACTTTTTAGCTATTTTGATAAACTCTTCTATCTGCGTTATTTTTGCCTTCTGTGTGCGATATTGGGCATAAATGGGTTCTGCCTCAATTATTGCTTTTGCTCTCGATACAGGGCAATTTTGGTCCTTCAGGAGGGTGTATCGTTGCCGAGCTATCTCACTTTCAAGAGTTATGAGCTTTGCGTGTTCTCCACCGATTAAAACATTCAGTTTTATGCACTGGTCAAGCCATACGCTTGGGTGGACGATTTGGTCGTTTTCCACCCAAGTCTTCATGTCTTGGATTATGCTGTCTACTGTAATCATATTAGCTGAAAGGAATATCGTCTGGAAATTCGTTTTCTGGGTAGTCAATATCGGTATTTCCGATTTTAGGTGGGAATACCTTGTCTTCAACCTTTCGTAGTCGTGTATTAAGTTCTTGTACCATAGCCATCAAAACGTCTTCTTTATTTGGAGTTTCAAAGTTAAGGTACTGTCCATTTTCTTTAATGACGATTTCTACCTTGTCACCCTCTTTCCAGTTTTGGTTTGATTTGTTTTGAAATCCTGAAATCCACTTGTCACCATATTCTTTTGTTTGGATACTGAGTCGTGTGTATGGGTTTCCTGTTTTTGACTTCAAAAGGTTTCCTTGTTTGTCTTTGTCTGTTGTATAGATTTTTGTGAGTGTTACTTGGTTCATGTTATTTGTTTAAAAGTTTATGTAATAGTGTGCAAGCTTCAAATGCTTGCTTTAATTGTTCTATGTTCATTCGGTACTCTGGTGTAGGTGTTGGTGATCCGAACGGAAAGATAATTACTTTTGATATTGGCTTTGATAGTTTGAGTACAACTTTCCCATCTGATGTGAGTACACCGTTTTCCTCTATCTGGATAGCATATCCTGCACATTGTATAAATTGGCTTTCGTATGCTTCCTTACTTGATTTAAAGTCTATGATTGCATATGTTCCGTCTACCATTTCCGCTCCAACATCTGATATACCACCTACCCATAGTCTTTCAGAGTAACAGTTAGCTTCTGACCAGATAAATCGTTTGACGTTGTTCGTCGCCCATTGAGCAAAGATTTGTACTGGTCGCTCGTCCGTTTCTCTTGGGAGCATTGGTTCTCGTTTGTTCTCTTTGATACATTTGTTTATGTAATTTTCTAAGAGAGCGTGCATATCAGTTCCAGCTTGTGCTGAGGTGTCTAGTTTTACGCTGTGTGCCTTGTATGCTTCGTCTAGAAGTGAGAGGTATTCTTCGTCTGACATTTCAGCTATTTGAGATTTTTTCTCTTTTGCTTTTTCTAGTCGGATTTCTTTTTTAGCTTCTTTTGAGTTTACCCACCCAAGTTTTGCTACTGCGAGTCCTGATGCCCACCAAGTGAGAGGTTTTGAGAGCACGCCGACAATCGTACTTGTTCCGAACAGTGGCTTACTGTTGAGAGTGTGGAGATGTTGTTTCTTTTCGTCTAGGTATCGGTAGCCTTGTTTTTGTTCTTGGTACTCAAAATCCTGTGCTTCGTTTTTCTCGTGTTCTTTTTGTTGTGAGAGTTCGTTTGATTTCATGTTAGAAGTTTTCTACTTTATAAATTGCTTCTAGTTTTTCTTTTATTTTGTCTTCAATTCCGATACCGTCTTCTGTTGGCATGAATACGTCACCTTCGCTATTGATTTCTACTGCAAACGAAAAGTAAATGTTGTTACCAGACTCTGTTGTGAATGTTGCCTCTACGATTTGTTTTTCCATATGTTTTATTTGCTAACTTAATAATACCTATATCTTATACGAAAGGGGGTTCTGTGTCAACTGTTGAAAACCTTACAACATACTAGCCATCTCACTTAGTCTTTTTATCTCATGTTCTTTTGCGAGGATGTATGAATATAATCTTTTCTCGGCTTCTTTTTCTATTTTCCTAAAAAGGTTGAAAAGTATCGGTTCATTTTTTATCATCTCATCAATTTCTTCGTAGGGTGTTTTGAAGACATATTTTTTTCGGAAGTCTAGGTTGTCGCTCATTGCTACTGTTGTCTTGGTAGCCAGTCCTAAACTTTCCATGTATCCGTAAAACATTCCGTGTTCTAGTTTTCTGTCAATAAAGAATTTTAGTAGTGCGTCTGAAAACATCATCTCTTGTTTCTCTTCGTTTCTTTTTTGTATTTTTCCCATAATTATTTAGTTAGCTGTTTAATTAAAGTTTCCAGGGTCCAATCTATGTCCTTGTATTTTGTTTCTACTTCTTCTTTTGCGGAGACAATCTGATCGTCGGTGTAAACGGATAATGCACTCGCTGATTTTGCGTGACGCTTTATGAAAGCGGAGAGTTGAGACTTAGTTGTGATTTTCGGGCGGAGGGTCGCTTTCCTAACATCCATGTAAAAACCAATTATGTTCAAATGTCTACTTTTACTGTCTTCTAGTTTTTTTAACTCTTGTGAGAAATCTACAGCGTCGTCGGTAGACGACAATATATGTGTATCCTTCCTATGTGTATCCTTAGTGTCGCATGGGTGCGACATGGATAGGTGCATGGGTGCTACATGGATAGGTGCATCAGTGCTACTTGGAGTCCATGTTGCATCAGTGCTACTTGGTTTGTTTTTCCACACACTTTTGTCCATGAGAGTGTAGGTATTATGCAACCATACTCCTTTTTTGTTTCGTATTCTTTTCCCTTTTTGTATGATATTCCACTCTTCAAGAATCTTAATTGAACGCATTGTTGTGTGCCTACTCACCCCTATTTTTTCTCCCATTGTTTCCATTGAAGGAAAACATTCTTGGTTTTTATCAGCATGACGACACAAAACAAAATAAACCATCGATGTCGTGGTTCCTAGATGTTTTGCGTATCCATTCAAATAAGCGTCATCAACAAAAAACTTTTCTTTGTTTCTCATGTCCCTTACTTCAAAATACTCTTTTTCCATATTTTATTTGTTCGTTAGTCCATACCTCACCCGTTTTGCAAGTAGGTGAGATATAGGCTAACGAATGCAAAACTTATAATATATACATTGTACAATCTATTTTGTAAATGGTATGTGGATAAACTAAAATGCCCGGATCAAGGGGCACTTTAGGATTTTGCCTAGTCGTCATCTTCTTCTATGTAGTATGAATATATTTTATTGAGTACTTAAAAGAGCTGTTGAGCGTCGGGCAAGAGCGACACTTCTATTGTACACCAAGTGCTTGACATTTTTCTGTGTATATCTTTATTTGCTCTTCGTACCATTGAATATCTAGCTTTACCGGAATATGTCTACCACTCTCCAATTCTTCGATTATTCCTTTGCCATATTTTGCTTCTAGTCGGAGAGCGTAAGTAGCTGGTTGTCCACCATAGAGCATGTTGCACGCATAACACTGGCAATTATTATTTCGTTCGTCGTACCTTGTTTTGAGATATTGACGAGGGTTGAAATGACCATTTTGCATCCGTTTCGGATCATCTTTCTTTGGACATGTAAAACACTGTCCGTCATCACGCCAACGAATGTACTTGCTGAAAATTTTATCCAATTCTGCTTTATATTTACTTAGTGATTTTTCTCCCTTCTTGGTTTTCATATCTCTTTATCCAGTTACAATTTGCACAGAGAATTTGATAATTTGAAGGATTTTGTTCTATCAATTCTCTTTGTTTTTTTCTAGTAAGACTCATTTTTTTGCCTTTATACATTTTTCTTTCTAAATGTCCTTTTCCATCAATATGGTCAATTTGCAAAGCTCTCCAATCAGTAAATCCACACTTTGAACACATTCCTTTTCCTATTTTATTTAGTAAATCAAGTCTGTTTTTCTTGTGGTGTTCTTTGTGCCATGCAAGTCTTTCATACCTTTTTTCAAGATAACGCTTTTTAGATTTATCATTTACTCTTAGTAGAAACGTTGGATCATTTTTTTTCTGTTTGTTATACCAGATTTTAGTTCTCTCTTTTATTTTTTCAGAATTTTTTTTATAGTACTCCTTCATTGTTCTTAACCTACTTTCTCTTTGTTCCAAATATTTTTTATTACTATACATAAACTAAGTATAGCATAGTCTAAACGCTTTTTATAAAATGTGAGTGTTTTCTTTTTCATGTTCTTGTCTGTGATGTTTTTTACAAAGCCACAAAACTTCGAGAGGTTTTGAATAGTCCGTATGATGGGCTTCTATTTTCTCCTCCTTGCATTTTTCACAATGCTTCGGTTTTTTGATGAGACCTTTTTTAATCCAATAATGAAGTTTAGCTCGTGCACTCTGTTTTTCTTTGTGTTTTTCAACAGAACGGTAGACAGCTTCTCTTATCTTTTTTATTCCACCAGAATCCCTATACTTTTTAACTCTTTCAGTGTTGCAGTCATTACACCAGTAGTAGTATATTTTTTGACCTTTTTTATTTATTCGACTACAAACTTTAACAAAGTAATCTGTGATCTTTTTACAATGTGAACATTTTTCCATATATTTCCCAGAAAAGAGGAGACTGAGTTAGCGACAATCTCCTCGTTTCTAGTGCTAACTTCTAATACTTTTATTAAAAAGAAGTCGGCGAGTGTCGGCTTCTTTTAATTAGCTGATGTGAAATCCATTTGTTTATGCTCGATTAAAAAACCAAGCCAATACTCTGGACTTACACGATAGTAATCCCAACCATTGAGTTGTGCTTCATTACAGGTGTTACACCTCATACGGACGATTATACGCTCTTCTGGAGGGTATTCTCTGCTGTAACGGATAAACTCAAACTCATGGTAGACATCTCTGTGTATAACACAGTCGTCAATCACTTGAACGGGTTTGTGTTTAAGGAACATGGCTTTAGTTTATATTTCTATTATAGAACACAAAATCCACAGTCTCCTGTGAATAAGTGTGGAGTTGAGAGATGTATAACGTTACTTTCCCACTTTCACGTTATACACAAACTATCCTGTTGAGAGGATAACATAGAAAAACTCACTTGTAATAGTGAGTTTTAAATACTAAAAGTTATCGGTACATGAACAGTCTTTCCTCTCTTCTTATCAACAAGAAAAAATGCTTGTCTTGGTTTCTCATAATCGGCTGCGATTGCAACAGCGAAAGCATTGTATCCAATAAGTGAACCATTAAGGATGAACAGGTCTCCATCAATTTTGTAATTGTGGAAATGCCCGAAGACATCAAGATTGGCGTACTTTACTTTTTGCCACTGTGCGATTGCTTTTCTAGCTGGGATATAAATACCGCCAACTCCTCCTGCAAAACGCATAGCGTGTCCGTGATGGAAACGAACAGTGTAGCTGTCAAACACAGTAAGATACTGGTGGTATCCTTGTGCAATAACAAACTTCACTCGCTTGTTTTTCTCAAAGTAACGAGACAAGTGAGAATACATAATCGTCTCCAAAGAGTTACCTTGTTCGGTAGAGATGTGAACCTTTCGGGTGATCCGGGTATGGTTTCCAACACAACAAGGGATAATCAGCTTTACCTTTGTGTGTGCGAGAATATACTCAATACCACTTGCGATAAGTTCTTCAGCAAAGATGATAGCTTCAGCAGGACGAAGTAAACAGTTTTCCAATAGTTCATCATGAATGTTAGAAGAGATAAAGTCTCCCAACAGTGCAAGTACAAGCGTGTCAATTTTCACATCTTTCTGTTCCTTTGATAAAAGGCGAACAGTGTTTTGGAAAAACTCTTCAGCTCGTTGTTTTGCAATTTCAAGATTGTACTTGTTTAAACCATTTACTTTTTCTGGTGCTACCAACTCTTCTAAATGCCAATCTGACGCAATAGCGAAAGCAACTGCTTCACTGTTCCCTGATGATACACGATAGTCAATCACGGAAGTTTTGAAGTCTTCTGTTGCGAGTGCGATTTCCAATTCTTTTCGTACTCGTTCAGTTTCGTCGAGAAGCATTTTATACTTCTTGTCGGTTTCTGACTTACTACGAGAGAGCTGTACTACTTTGCGGTCTTCTTGGATTTTCTCCTTGACTTCTTGTAAAGTTACTTTTTTCTTAATGCTAGACTTCTTTGGAAGTCCTAATTTGTCAGCGAGTCTACCTAAAGTAGTTTCTGACATTTTGAGTTCCTTTGCTAATACCGCTACAGTTTTGGTCGCCCAATTCTTTTTGATATAAGCGTGCAACTCTTTGGTTGATAGTGTTTTCATAGTACTTTTTTCTTCATTATACTAACTTTAAATATAAAGTTATGAACATTAAAAAAACACATCGATAACTGACGTGTCTATACCTTCTAATAAACATTTTAGTTGTTCATCGTTTATTCGATTACAGTCGTATGCTTGCAACATTAAATAGACAAAATCTTTCTGTTGATCTTCTGACATCTGTTTAAGATTTGCTATATAAGTATCCATACTTTAATTATAGAAGAGTTTTGCACAAGTGAGTTGTGTATAAGTTGTATAATGAGGTTAAATCAAAGCTCATCAAAATGAAAAAAGGACAGCGTTATGACTACCACCACCGATTACCTCAACGGCAAGGTGGAACGGATACTTTTCCAGAAGGAAATCTCGTCCGAGTGAAACAGGAAAGACACCGCCATTGGTCGGCATTGTTTTCTGGAGATAGAACTCTTGAAAGTATTGTTGATGAAATCAATGGAGTTTGGATTGACCCCCGTTACATTTTAAAAATCCAAAAAAGATGAATGACCTACTCGGAAATGAAAACTTCTACTGTGCCTATTGTACGAGAATACAATCAGGTGAGATACTAGAAGTACGACAACTTCATAAAGAAGTGTTGAAAATCTATCGTTGTGATAACTGTGGAAATGTATCCACAAGAAAAGCACCTGATTAGGGTGCTTTTACTTATATGCTGGAGAACTAGGAATCGAACCTAGGTTTAGGGATTCAAAGTCCCCCGTCCTACCTCTAGACGATTCTCCAAGGGTTCACAAGGCAGGACTCGAACCTGCAATCTACCGCTTCGAAGGCGGGTGCTTTATCCATTAAGCCACTTGTGAGTGGTGCGGAAAGAGAGACTTGAACTCTCACGACTTTCGTCATCAGTTTCTAAGACTGACGTGTATACCAATTTCACCACTTCCGCATGGTCAGAATACTGGGAATTGAACCCAGACCGCAGGTATCCAAGACCTGAATGCGACCATAACACTTTATTCTGTTACTAAAAAAGACATCGTAGAGATGTCTTTTGGGGTGACTACAGGGAATCGAACCCTAGTCTACTCGGTCACAGTGAGGAATGTTACCACTACACCATAGCCACCACGAAAGACACCTCATTGAGGCTCTGCGGTAGTTGATGTTGTCGAAACATTTTTGTCATGGATATAGTATACCAAAAACACAAAATCCCCGCAAGGGGGACTGTGTATTACTTCTTTTTAAACTCACACGTCTCACACAAGCCACCTGTTTGGTGTCCGTATAAGATTTTTGTTTCTTTTGTACAGTGTGAGCATTTCATTTTAGCCATAAATAGATTTGTAACAGCTCCACATTCCTTGTTTACCTTCTGAAAATGCTTTTGCCATAAATTGGATTGAAAATTCTGGATCAGTAGCCTGTTCATAAGTTACATGAGGGTGTGAAGGTGCATGAATTTGTGCCAAACCAAAAGATTGTTCTCGTCCTCCCTTGTTAGTATGAAGTGATTGAATCGTTGGATTCCACCCCGACTCACATGTGATGACGGCTTTCATTTGGCTTGCCGATACGTTGTATTTCAAAGCGTATCTCTCTACCATTTCCTCTAAACATTCTCGCCCTATGTTACATAAAGGCGGTAAATCCTCTGCATGAGCGACTGTCATACTTTGTGGGAAAGATAACACAGCAACGCATACGAATAGAATAATTTTTTTCATATATAAGGGTTTCGCTCCCTCAACTCTATGGTTGTATTACCACTCAACCAATTTCATTTTTTTCAAGATCCATTTGAAGAGTTCCGCTAAGCCGTATTTAAACGCTGTACGAAACGCAACAATGACGATACCTGAAATGACTGAAAACTTCATAGTAGTAAAATCAATATGTTCTATATTGAGAACTAATACCGGAAGAAATCCAGCGAAAAATGAATTGATTGCACTCTTTACCTCTGGGTGTATTTTTAACTTTTTCATATTTATTAAATAATAACCTCCTAATAATTATCTCACTCACTCAATTTGATGCAAGGGGATTATTTAATTTCTATTTCAAAATCTTTTCCTCCCATCAATGCTTCAAACTGTGAAATCGTTTTACCTGAATTGAGAACGTCTACATTCTTATCTTTGTTGATATCTTTCAAACTATCTCCTAAGAGTAAACAACCTTGAATTTGTGTGTGGTAGTTTCCAGCGTGAATCCTGATCGCCGAACGCTTCGGCACAGATAGTAATTCGTATGTTTTCTTTTTAAACTTTGGAGAGTGTGTGAACTTGCACTTATATACTCCTTTTGGAATACATGAGACGTTACTCTTGTTGTCTTTCCAAGCGAGTTCAAGGGTATAGCATTTGAACCCTTTGTATTCTAATATACCGATTGTTTGAGTTCCGTTGTCGTTAAGTCTTCGGACAGTAACCTTGTCTCCTCCGAGAAGATATTTTACATACTCATCAAGTGTCTTTGGTTTAGCGTCAAGGTAGATGTGGAGTGTATCTGGGATACCTTTCTTGTCAGCGATTGCGTGAAGACACTCATGAACAAGGTTGTAGGCAATGTATGAGAATCCATAATACTTTCTTTTTGTTTTCTTGGCGTAAATCTCAATAGTCTTGTGTGTCTCGCTGTGCTGTCCTGCAAGTGAAGCTGTCTCTAAACTTTTTGCTTTGTTTACAATCAGTCCATGATAATCAAAATTTGTACCTGCGTGTGAGATTCCTATCGCTTTTACTACCTCGCCTTTAATTGACTTTGTAAGGCGTTTTTCAAGCTTAGAGTTGCTAGTCTTCACATCGTAGTATTCCTCTCGTCTAGCGTCAAAATTGAGGCTCTTGTGAGAGAATTCTATACCTAGAGGCAACAAGTAGGCTTGAGCCTCTTTGATACCCTCTTCTATCTCTTTCCAGTCTTCTGTTTTTCCTAAAAAGATTTTCATTTTGATTTAATAAACTCTTTTAATTTTTTAATAAGTACAATAGGAGTTGGGTATCCAGCCTTTCCTACGTTTTCAAGGATAGATACAAGTTCAGTAGTAGCGAGGAATATCATAACTGTTTTGGCAATGAATAAGTCTGTGCCAATTATAAGTTCTGTGAAATATCCAGCCGAGATTGCCACAAAGTAGAGAACGTACTTAAGAGCAGTATCAAAAATCCTTCTAGACGTTACATCTTTTTTCTGTCGAACCGCTGCTAAAATGCCTGTAACAAAATCAAAAGATATAAGCATGAATACCCCCGTTAAAAGAGGTTGTGAAATATCACCAAAGGTAAAATCAACCGCAATACCTGATAGTACCGCAAGGCATTTGAGGAGAACATTATTACAAGCGTCTCCGAGATATTCAGTTGCTTTGGTGAATTTGTAAAGCATATAGTTACAATACTACCCCTATTGGTATATAAGAATCATATATTGTTTTAAACGACATGTTTCTTGGTGCACAAGTTCTACTTCCTGCTGTGCGATTAAACACTCCAACGAGAAGGTCTCCAGCCACACAACTGATGGAATCAACAGTGTTTTCATAGTATCCTGCCACTCCTGCTGTTACTGTAATTACAAGTGAAGTTGGAGATCCATTTTTATACATTGTGAATACTCCGTCAGTTGAAAGTCCGTTAGTGTTCAATGCTATGTTCCAATTTGATATTGTCATATTAGCTGGGACTTCCCACTCAAGTAGACTTATATTACTTGAAGCAAATGATTGATACGAACCAATAAGGGAAAATACTGTGTTATCAGTACCGAATGTACTGATTGTTTGTTCGGCGGCGTACTGCACATTGTCTACCACGTTTGGTTTGAGACAAAATGTTGTACGAGCTGTTGTAATCGAACCAGTACCTGTATTTGTAACACGTCTTGTTTGTGTTCTATCTGTTGCGTCGAGTACATCAGTATTTGATGTGTCCTCAATCATTCCTGTGGTGCTTGCTGGGAATGTAACAATGTTATTACCTTGTACTCCTTCAATAAATGGGTAGAAATCAGTATCGGAATCTCGTGTGTTCGCTGTAACATGCACTGAAAGATACTCCAAGGTTTGTTCAAAAAGAGAAGTAATACGCTGAACAGCATTTGACGCACCAATCGACCCTAAGTTGCCCAACAGACTACTTGCTGTACTTGATTGTATTGCCGAACCCCATGTTGATAAGATATTGTAGTCGTCGGCAGTTTCTATATCACAAGAAATCATACCAAATTGAGATGTTCCTGTTCTTTCAACATAAAAGTTAAGGTCATCTCCCGCAACCCAAGATAGTGTGTCGGTTGTGTTTTTAAATACGCCCGTACCGCCAGAGGTTGTTGCGATAGAAATTGCATTAGCTCCATTCTTTTGAATATACAATGTCTGTATACCACCTGCATTAGAGATTACTTTAAACGTAAGATTAGAAGCAGAACCAGCAAAGTTCATTCGTACTTGCGATTGTGCTTGTGTCGTAACAACTGGGTTTGCAGTACCTGAAGCAAACGGATAATAAACATCGTTTCCGTTTGATGTTGAGTTTGCTACTACAAGTGTTATTTTATTTGCCATCTTCTTCTTTCGATAAAATAATAATATCGTTCATTATTTGTTCGTCCCTCATCTTTGCATGAATGTTACATTTTTGCTCAACGATCAAATCACTTGTATCTTGTGAGCTAAAAGCAATCACACATTCACAAACATTAGGTTGTAGTTTTATGTTACGCATATTAAGGTAATCTAGCTTCTAATCTAAATGTAAGACCAAGAGTCCCTGTTCCTGTAATATCGCAATCAAGACGGATTATATCTCCTGTTAAAAGGTCGTCGTTTGATGTATCAATAACAGCCTGTGTTGCTGCGTCTTTACTATCGTATTCAGAAACATCAATTTCAAGTTTTGTTGAAAGCACATCAACAAATGAATAGTCTGTTGTTGGTGTCGATTGTCGCCCTCGTGATACTTGAAATGTTGGCTTTCCTGAAGAACTTGGTGTACGTACGTTTACACCAACATCTACAATGTTCATTCCATTCATAGATGGTGGTATTGTAAAAGACCACCTTGCAATACCATCTATTACCGTTACTGCTACATTTGATTGCAAAAGTGTAAATACGAGAGCTTTTGTACCAGCGTAAGAGCCAGCTAAAGAATCAGGAGTTACTGCTTTGTATTGTTCTGTTCCTGTGTTTATTTCGGATGTTGAGGCTGGTGTTATATATACATAATTAGCCCATGCTCCAGAGTGATAATACCTATATACCAAAGTTCCTGCTGTTGCATATGCAGTTCCCCCTATGGTTGCAGTACCATTTCTCACAAGAACAGTAAACCCTTCTCCTTCAGCAGGTGTCGGGTCGGTATAAGTTGCTGTTGCTACAGAAATATAATATGTACCAAGTGTTGCGGTCGTATTTCCTGAAACCACAACTCTGTTTACTCCTTTTACGTTTGCTGATACATCTGAACCAGTTACCTCAAATTCAAGAGTATTGCTGTCAATAAAATCAGGGTCAGTTACTTCCACTCCGTTTACGAAGACCGATGAGCTGCCACCGACTGCGTTAATGACATAAGGAGAAGAAGACGTACCACTTCCAGTTATAGATATACTTGTCCCAGCTTGAATAAGACCAGTTATGTTAGATATACCACTACCATGAAGATATCCTCGACGAAGTTGGTTATTAAAAGCAGATATTGTCTGGTCCAGACCACTAATGTTTGATGACTTTAGTTTAAGACGGGAAAGTTGTTCTTCTGGTAGTTCCATTATCTTTTCGATAACAGACATTGGGTCAAATTCCACTTTCTCTTGTATTATCTTTAGAAGATTGTTTTGGTTTTTTGGTAATTTTTCTCTAACTAAAGATAAGACATTTTTAGTAACACTTTTTTCGTCTATCTTTGGAATTTGAAGAAGAATTTTCTTTATTACTTCCTCTTCATTGATACTCTTTCCGTCAGAACCATCTTTACCATCTTCACCTTTTTTGATTTTGTTGATTACCTCAATGGCTTCGTGTTGTATTTCAAAAGAAACTTTGTCTAGTTTGTTTTCAAATATATCAACAAGTTCATTTATGCTTGTATTAAGTGTCTTTAAATGTATATCAACTTCGTTTATCTTTCCTTCACAACTTTCTTGAATATCTTTTTTAATACCCTTTAGCTCTTCAACTAAGGAAAAAAGACTCTCCAATTCACCTAAAGGAGATGATGCTTCTTGTGTTTTCTTCTTTATTGTTTTACCTCGTATCGGTGGCTTGTACATTGTATTATTTTATAATATTATAAATATATGATAGATTTTATAGTAATTACACTATTGATTTGTTGGGGAGTGTACTGGAATAACTACATTGATTCCCTTTAATCTAACAATAAAGCACCTCCTATAACCGCAGGGGCTCCTATTCCTATTACTTTTGCTTTAATAGGGTTATTTTTGAGCCACAAACGAATAGCACTTTGACCTTTTTCAGAAAGTGCTTTTTTATTTACCAAATCACGTAATTTAAAAAGACTACTCATTTCTTTCATTGAATTCTTATATACTTCATCAGGTGTTCGTTCTGCAATAAAGTCTTGTATCGAGTTTCTAAACTCCCGTTTTATCTTGTTTTGAAGTGTCGGTGATCCAGTAAATGATTTTTCGATTTGTTGGTCAAACTCTTTTCGTGCTTTCCACAAACTTTCCATATCATTCTTTTCGAGATTCTTCACAAAATTATCAATCAATTTTTGTTTATTTTTAGTAACTGCCTTTTCATCAACACTAATATCTGTTATATCGTTAAGTGAAGTTTTAAGTGCATTCTTTAGTTCACCACTGTTGTATATTCCGTTATTCTTCTTAAGAAACTTTCCAACTTCATCATCTTGTTTTGATAATTCCTTATAAATACTTTCAAGATTATTAACAGGGTCTTTATCTTTGAGAAGTTTTGGATACTTGAGAGCTGTTTGTCTTTCAACATCACTCAAAACATACTGAGAACCCTTTGTTGCAGTTTTTGGTGTAATACGATTTTGTGATAACAATTTCTCATATTCTTTTTTAGAAATGTTTTTTGTATTTGGCGTTATTGCGTCAAGTATATCCTTTTCTTTTTTAACAAGTTTATTTGCGTTGCCAGCTTTTCTGATACCCCCAACAAGCCCCGCTCCTCCACCTAACACAGAACCTAGGATTGCACCTGTTTTTGCACCCTTGATAGCTTCTGGTAGTATTTCTTTGTCTTCTTGTAAAGCCCCAGAAACGCCCTGTAAACCTCCAAAAGTGGCACCTTCTATACCACCTACCAACGCACCTCTCCCTGCTTGTCCTATCGCAGTTTTAGCCCCTTTCACGAGCTTTGTCGCACCCTTTACGCTACCCAATCCCCCTACAGTTGTAGCCAATTGTAAAGCGTCACCAGCAATCTGTTTTGGTGTCAACTCTTCTTGATTTAAAAATTGCCTTTCAGCGCTTTCTCCCATGGCTTCTGTTTCTTGAGTTAGTTCCTCTAAAGCACCCTCAAGACGCGAAGTATCTTCTCCTCGCTCTTTCTTTTCTTTAATCCTCTTGAGAAGTTGCCCTTGAATATCAAATTGTTGTTGTTGAGTTTCTTCAAGAAGTTTCGTATTTTCTTTCATTGCAAGAGCCTGACCAAGACCTTTAGATATCTCTCTGCCACCTGTTACATCAGCTATCTTTTCTGGTAGTGTTCTTTGAGCTTTTCTCTTTTCAGCACGAGATTGTTTCGCTAATTCTCGAAGTTCTTGTGATCGTTGTCTTCCAATAGAAACATTTTCTGCTTGAGCACCTGTCGCAGGAAGAGGAGTTGGTGTTTCAACTCCTGCTATCTCATCCATTTGTTTTATTTGTTCTGCTGTTAGTGCCATATTATTTTAGAAGACCCCTAGCTTGTAAGTATTCATAAATTGCAATGTCTGACATACCTTTGTCGTAAAACTTATATATCATCTCATTTGTACTTTCGTCGTCATTTTCTGTTATGAATTTATCTATTGTTGACTTTGCTTCTTCACCTTTGTCGATAAGAGAATTATCGTCACCAGTTTGACTAGAATATCCTTCAAGTTCTCCAAAAATAGTATCCATTGGATCAACACCATTTCTTTCAAGTTCTTTTTTCTTTGCTTTTATAAATGGGTCGTTAGCAATAGCTTTCCTTTGTGCTATAAGAATATCATCCACTGTTTTTCGTATTTCAGCACGAGTGTCTGGAGAAAGCTGTTCTCCTTTCTCAAGTCTTTTAAGTTTAGTTTTGAGTCTGTTTGCAACAGATTGAGCACCTTGGATAAGTCTAACATCTTGGTCTCGTGTTACAGCACCTTCGTCAATTACTTTTTGGAATTGATTTATTGCTGCGATATCCCCAACCCCAGTTCCTTGACTAAGAGCAACATCAACATTATCAGCAAAAGTCTGCATAGAAGCTGTTCGTTTATATGATGGGTTATTTGAAACGTCTTTATCAACTCTTGTAATAACCTTTTCTTGTGCTGTATTGTAAGTTAATCCACTTGTTCCTGTTGAAACTCCAGCTTTCGCTATACTTTTCTTTCTGTTAGCGTCCTCGTTCTGGTAAGCAATAAAGTCCATTGGAACTTGTCCTTTTGAACGTGCTTGCGCTGCATAAAAGTTATACTCACCAACAATACCGGTACCACCAATTCCTGAAAGTAAAGAAACGGTATCATTTACCTCCTTTGCTGTAGATTCAAGACCAGTTCCTCTAAGTTGCGTCATAATTGATTGAGGATCAGTAACACCTTGAGCAAACAAGTCTGAAATAGCATTTTCCCTGTCAATTATTTGTTGACGTTCTTCAAGTTTTTTATTCTGTTCTGCAACTTGTTTATTAAGTTCTGCCGCTGCATCAAGTTTTTCTTTTCTTTTTTCTTCGGCAAGAGCGAGTTTCTTTTCAAGTATTTGAAAGTTCCCTTCTGATTGAGCTTGCCTAGCTTGAGCAATTAAGTCTTGTTCTTCTGAGTCAAGTTCAGCTAGTTTAGATACACCGTATGACTCTTGTGCCATCATTATTCCTTGTGATGATATAGGAGCATATTGAGCACTTGAACCAGCACCAGAAACACCACCCATTAAAAGGGCGTTTTGCATTTGTGCTTCTTGAGCTTTGTTAATTTTTTCTTGTTGTAACTTTCTTTGAGAAAACTTCTGTTGTACATTTCGTATCTGTGCTTGAGTTTCAGCATCCAGACTTTTTCTCATTTCTTCAAGAACGCTTTCGTATTCGTCTTTTTGTTCTCGCTGTGCTCGCTCAGTCGGTTGCCAATCTTCAGTAATAAAACTACCATCTGCATATCGTTGGTTTCCTTCCGTATCAGTGACAATTCCCTTGTTTGACAAAGTGTCTAGGCGTTTTGTCATCTTCGGCACTTCTTCTATTTTGTTGATATTAGAAAGTGTTGTCGGTTGTCGTTTAGCTAGAAGTTTTCTAGTTTTTGTGTCGTATAGTCTTGTTCCGTCGTCTGTCTCATAAGTATCTTCACCTTTTTCCCATGCTTTATCTCGTGCTTTTTGACGAGCATAAACAGATTTTCTACCAAGAATTCTTTTTTGGTCTCTTTTTGAAAGAGTAAATTCTCCTTGCGGTGTTTGTATTGGAGCGACTGAAGAAAAAGTACGTCCACCAACTCTTTTTGTTGTTGGCTTAATTACTTTTTTTGAAACATCCAAAGGACTAGAAGATTTACTACTCTTCCTTACTATTTTATTAGAGGTTACTATTTTTTTTGCCATATTATGAATAGTACTCTGTAATCATTATAATACCTTGATATCCATTTCCACCAGCATTGTTGTTAAAAGCTCCTGAACCACCACCTCCATATCCTAGGGCATTCGCTCCTGCGATAGATCCATTACCACCCACTGTTGTAGATACTCTCAGTGGACCACCTTGCCCAAGAAAACTATCACCACCACATCCAAGGGTTGTAAAATCTGGTGTTGAGCCGGTGTCGACAACTTTATTACCTCCAGGGTTTCCGACACTAAACACAGGTGTTACGCTTCCTGAATAAGTTCCAGTAGCTCCCCCAGTTGTTCCTGAACCTCCTATACCTCCACCCGCCACAAACAAAGTACCAAGTGAAGTTGACCCACCATTAGAACCTACATTCGGTGTTCCAGAAGCAACACCTGCACCCCCTGCTCCACCAGCACCAATAGTTATTATTTCTGTTGTTGACAAACTCGCTACAGGTATGATGACTTCTGCATATATACCACTTCCACCACCTGCTCCTGATGTGTCCGAGTTTCCTGAACCCCCTGTCCCACCAGCTCCTGCACCCACTCCTTTTACTGAGATATATTTAAGTGTTGCAGGTTTTTGATATCCATACTTTATTGTACCAGTACCGAGTGTCTTATTGCTTTCTACAACTCCTGAAGCGTTTGTAACCTCAAAATAGTTTGTATCTGAAGCTGTCACAACAAATGTTCCGTTGTTAGCGGCGGTAAAGTTTTGTGCTGCGATTACAAGTACTGTCCCAACTGGTACAGTAGTGGCACTAATAAGAGGGTCTGTTCCGGTTCCATCAAATGTATATCGGTATGTCGTACCAACTGTGTTTGTTATGTCAAATTGAGTAGTAGAAGAACCAAAAATGTTATAAAACACTTTTATGACAGGTAGTCCTGTTGCACTTGAATTGTAACTTTGTGTGATGAACTTGTTTGAGTTTGATGGTGTTCCAAAGTCTCCACCTCCCACCATTGCGTCTAATTCATTTTCAGTAACTTGTTGGTCAAATCTCGGATAGAAGTAGATTGTTGTTGTTGAACCGCTGGGAACTTCTCCAATAGTCACTTCGGTTGTCCCAGCTGATGTTGATATTCCACCCGCTGTGTTACTTGCATAGTATTTTGTCCCTGCTGTTACAGTAAAGGCAGTAAGTGTAGCAAGTCCTTGTGTGAGAACCCCACCAGAGATATTACCGTCAGCAGAACCAGCACCTTGAGTAAGTCCTAATTGAACATTATCTACTGTAGAAGCTGTGTCAGCATCACATAGCCACCATTTACCATCTGATGCTTTGAGATATACGAGTTGGTCAGCTGTGACGTTCTCTCCTGCAATACCTGTGACTACTATTCTTGGTGTCGTTGTTACACCTCCTGCCACAGTATCAACGTATGCTTTTGTTGCTGGGTTACCATCCACTACTGGTGTTGGTACAGTGTTTGAACCAGTGAAGACGTTGTCATTTTCAAGAACTGCATATTTATTAAAAAGTTGTGGCGGATCTGAAAGTATGAATTGTGACTGCCCCGAATGAGGAAGTTTGAATGTAGAAGATTCTGTAAACGGGTATTTTTTTGCTAGTCCTCGTGTTACACCCGTAAGTGTTGCTGTCCCATCTGCATTTTGTGTAATACCTGTAAATGAAATAAACTCTGATGATGATGTTCTTGGGGCAATAGTTGCATACACAATACTCGTATTGAGTAAAGCCATTGTGTAAGGAACGTTTGAAACAGGCTCTGTGAAAGAAGACAATGTAATTGTTGTCGCTGTTGAGCTTATACTTGCTTGTAAGGTGTATGTTGCACCACCCGCTGGAAAAAATGACATATTATTATCGTATTTTATTTATAATGTAATTTGGTTGTTCTTTGTCTGTTGCTGATACATTGGTTCCGTGTGAAAGTATCTCCCATTGAGCATTAGCAGAGTTTGAGTAAATTATAGTCTGATATTCAAAACAATTAGTATCTGCAACACTGTTGATAACTCTAAACTTTCGCAAGTTTGTACTTTCTTCGTCAATACTTTGTCCAAGTGACTCTTCTCCTAGTGACGAATCTCCTAGTGATAGCGGTGAATTTGAACCAAAAGTATACGCTGGGTTACTAATAGTATTGATTGGAACCATGACAGAGTTCGTTGAACCTTCAAAGTCATAATTGACAGTTTGATTTACAATAGAACCTTCTGTTATGTATCCTTCTGTGAATACTTTATCAAAGACTAGAAGTCCTGAACGATTTATTGTGTTGTATGGAAAAGCAACCACACACTCATAAGGCAATTCTTCATCACTTGGTGAATCATCAAACCATTGGTCTGTATCCCACAACTGGTATATTTGAGGGTTTGAATTTGAAAATCCAACGACAACCCCATTAACTTCATTGACACTTGTAACATTCCAAATAAAAGGTGCGTGCCAAAGTCTTTCTGCCACAACATTTCCACCTTCGTCAACTGAATACCGTACTTGGTACAAATATGTTGTTCCGCTATTTGGAGCGCAAACATACACGAATTCACCAATACACCGTAGTGAACCTCCTGCAAAATCTTCTCCCATGAGCTCTGTTGCTATTTCTTGTGATAAAGAAGGAAATCCTGTTGTAAAAAGGTTATTAAAATCTCCAAAACTTCGTACTTGTTGGTCTTGTGCTAGATAAATAAGCGAATCACCGACTGTATCAATAAACTCGTGGGCGTAAGGAGCTTGTAAAAGAGACACAGGCTTTACATCAACGACAGTCTGTTGAGTTAGGTCAGTACCAACCGTTATATCTACAAATGTTATAACCGCCCAGCTACCACTTCCAAAACCTATGTGAGCTTTCCCTTGTCTCACACCAATACCTTTAAGTGTTCCATCGAGTGTTAAAAGTTCTGGACTTCCTGCAACTCGTGGTGTAGGTACAGTGTAATTTGTAAAATCTGTACTAGATGAAATATAACAAAGACGAGAAGTGTAAGAACCAACATATACTTGGTTATTTATTACTTTTATGAAATCAGCTAGAAAATCCGCAGCTGGTTTATTAGATGCTGTTTGGACCGCTTGGAGTACCGTTGAACCATTAGCTTCACCAGTAGGATCTGGTGTTACTCCTGTGAGAGTTGTTGTTGTTTCCCCACCAGTATAAGTGTAAGTAGTCCCGTTGATTACAACTGTTTTTTCTCCTGACGTTGTAGAAAATCCTGCTTGTTGCCAAGAGGTACTACCTGTTTTTGTAATTGTTGTCGCTGTTGTTGAAGATATCGTAGCAAATCCACCTGACCAGTGGAACATATCGTCTGTGCCATTTACAAAAAGTAATCTATCTTTTTTCTCAGTGTTATTCCACCATTTATCAAAAACATATCTTGTTTTAGTAAGTCCTGAAAGAAGTGAATACCATACATTGTCTATAACAACATATAAGTTACTATTTGAGATGACCATAGTGTACGTAGCACCCCATGATGTATTCCAAACAAATTCTGATGATATAGCAGAAAGTGTAGAATTTGCGTCTCCTAGTCTTTTTTGTCCTGGTCTAACAGCTATGTTGCCAGATAATTTTTTATAAACATTTTTAGAACCCTCTACTAAAAACTTTTCTGAGATATTTGTTTTATCCCGTGACGAATTATACCCACGCCAGTCGGTTACAAGTTCAAATGTAAAGTTTTTAGCTCCGTCTTGTTTCATAGTTACCAGCCAAAATAATCATCTCCTGAATAATAGTTTCCAACAGTTCGCAATTCTTCTGATGGATTGTCTCCTCGATAATGAACGTATAGCCCACTATCACTTCCCTCTCCGTACAGTTTATTTTTGAATGACTGAAGTATTGGACTACTCTCTGACGCACCCGTTTGTAGAAGTACAGCGACAGCACCTTCGTATTCGTAAATAGTATATGCAGGATCATTTAGTATGATTGTATCTGTATTTGCAGTAATCGTTGTCAAAGCTGTGGTAGAACCGCTTGGAATAAATATCGCTGCACTTTGGAACACTATTTGTGAAGGTGATGGTTGAGAAATCCAAAGCCCACCAACTCTAAAGTTAGTGAATGTTCCTGTATGAGCGAGCCTTACCTGTATGTAATCAATTGCTGACCAGTCTGGTGTTCCTGTACTTGTTGAACTAGCAAAATCAAACGCTACCAAAAGCCACTCTCCTGCTACCCAAGCTCCCAAGAATCCATCAGTATCTGAAACTTCGTCATACGCAGAATCACTAGACCCTAACCGTAATGCAATTGAAGTTAGATTAGAAGCTGTAGCTCCATCTGGTATTCGTATAGCGAGAAAAGCTACTCCAACATCTTCGTAAGATGAGATTGAAAGTGAGCTTGAGAGAGTTTTTGTAAGCGTTCCGGTTGAACTTCCTGTAAGAGTAAAACGTAAAGAAGCTGGTTGTTGGTAATATACTGCTGTATCTTGTGTAAGACCTGAAGCTGAACCACCAGCAGTCCATCCTGTTGTAGAACTCATTGTGTCAAGTTCTACTTTTGGAATTGTTTGCGTTGACTCTATCCGGATAATTGGTACTCCATTTGAATACTCAAAAGTTGCCATTGTACCATTTGGAAGATATCCTTTCACTCGGTCAAAAAGCTCTTGTGGTTTTTTGTACACAAAGTCGTTCACGGATCGTGTAATACCTTGTGGACGAATATCTACAATAGCGGTTCCAAAAATTGTTGTGTCACAAAGATAGTTGTATACACCATTATAGAGAGTTATATTCTGAATCCCTGACGCTTCTGGTATATCAGCTTTTTGGACCATCTCTCGTGCTGCTCGCTCTAAACAACCGTTTAAATCGTCAACGTTGTTGATGTCTATTCCTGATAACATCCCAGCGATACTATCTTTAAGTTGTGAGACAGTATGGAGTGCCATATTAGATAGGTGAGTAAATTACAGTAATCTTTGAAGCTCCAGCAGTTATAATTCGCAAACCTGCTGCGTATTGACAAAGGAACCAATATGTACCTTCAACGATACTTGCCTTGAATGCCCCGATATTCGCGGTTGAACCAGAAGTGTTATCAATAATTGAAATTGCACCTGCTGCAGTTTCTCCAACAATAATAGCTATAAGTTGTCCTTGCCCTGTATCAACCTGAGTTGTTGTTGCTGTTGAAATTGCTTGATATTGATAGTTGTCTCGTAATTGCATAATGTTATTTTTTAATTAGTAATCCCTCACTTATCTCAGACCACATAATGGTCTGAGTAAAAGAATGATCTACTAAGCAACATCCACAGTACCAGCAAGACCAAGTCCTACTAGGGTACCATTTCCAGTTCCGTAAACCAGAATCTTTGTGTCGTCGGCTGTTGCAACATCTGCAAAACCGATAACTGGACTATTCACAACAAGGATTGTTCCGTTGACTGAAGTAGCCGCTGCCAATGCTCCAGTAGGAGCTACCGCACTTGTGATATTAAGAACAGCATTGATCACACAGTTCTTGAACAAGATAAAACGGTCAGGCGCACTATATGTCACCATTTTGAATGTAGACAATGAAGTGTAAGTATTGAAGAAACATCCATCAAAGATAGTTCTTGCAATATCCCCAACTGTTACTTCAGCTGTAGCTGTAGCTCGGATTACTGTGTCAAGACCAATGTAGCATTTCTCAAAGTAGTTTTCAGCGCCTGTAACACTGAGAGAACGAGATGTAGCATCATCGAGCTCTGAGTGACCAATACCTGAAATCTGACAATTGTAGAAACGATTTCTTTGACCTGAAACTTTTACAGCAATACTAGCTCCTGTTGGGTTAGTACCACCTTGTCCTTGGAACACCTCGATATTTGCAATCAAACAGTTATCTGCTGAGACAATAAACAATCCATCTACAATAGCTGTTGCTGTTGATAGGTTTGATATACGAGAACGTTGTCCAATTTGGACCCCATTATTGATACCAATGAGATGAACACCGTCTTTATTCCAATCGAGTGCTGTTGATTGATAATCTGTTGTGTCTGCCGCTGTATTGCTTTGCGCCAAAAGATACACAATATCGTTTTGATTAGCTGTTGCTGAATCAAGCGCTTTTGCAAGTGTAGCAAATGGTGTTCTTGCTGTTTTCCCGTCGTTCACGTCAGAACCAGTTCCTGGTGCAACAAACCACACATTACCTTGTGTTACGATTCCTGAACCATATAGAACTTGTCCAAAACTTGATACTCCATTTGGGAAATTTGTAACTAATGAATCCATAGTTTTTTGTATAGTTATTTAATAAATAATCTTTCGACAAAAGACTATGCTGTTGTTCCTGTTGATCCAACCAAACCTGAGTACTCAATAGAGTCAACCACTTCTCGTGCTCGCATCTTGTATTGGTATTGGTCGTTTGCAGAGTATTTCCAGTCAATAAGGTCAGTAAAGAATGATTCTCGAACAAATCGTGATACTCCGTGTGTTTGTGAACCAACGAAATATGCTGTTGTTGAAGTTGAATCAAGGAATGGAGAGTAAACAACTTTCATACCTGGGTACATTTCTGAGTAGTAGTTTAGGTTGTTGTTTCCTGTTCCCGCTTGAAGAACTGACTTTGCAACTGACATACCAGTCTTGTGTAGAATTGATGGAGTAAGAAGCCATTTTGGTTCGTATCCAAGAATTACACCAGTTTGTGACAACTGAGTTCGTAGGCTGTTAACCATTACGTTTAGGTTGCTATCTGTCAATGCTCCTGTTTCTAGGTTATCTACTGTATCCCCGTTTTGGTTAACGTGAGAGTTAGAGAACAAAGCAACTCCATCAATAGTAAGTTGAGTTGTAAACCCGAGTGCGTAAACATTGAAAGCATTTCGGTCACGAGTTGCTCCATATGTCATAGCTTGTTGCTTCACTGACTTTGAAACTGCTGACAATTGTTGGTCAGCCATAAAAGTTCGTGAGATTGGAAGGTTCTTGATAAATTGAAGAACAAGTGATGTCTTCGCTGCTGCAGCAGAAGCGTTAGCTTCGTTTACAAGAGGAACATCATCAGTTGTTGTTTGGAAATATCCACCTCCTCCGAGTACTGAAGATACTACCGCTGCGTTAGTTGCACTATCTTGTGTGAATACCATCTCGTCAAGAGCAGTTGCTTTTCCAGGTGTTGCCATTTCAATAGTTGCCTGATCGAAAAGTTTGTCTAGTGCTGTCTTGACCAATATGAGATTCGGTGCTGTGTCATTATTCATATAAGTATATTAAATTAGTTGTTAAGCAGAGATTGTAAGGTTAAGCATAGTTCCTGATTGTCGGTAAGTGAACCACAATGTTTGAGATTGATAGTCACCACCAATAATAGTCACACAGTTAGCTACTGCGTCCGCTGCTGCTGCATCAATCGACCAGAGTGATGAAGTAAGGTCAAATACCACTCTTTTTCCGAAAAGTGCTTGTACTTCTGCTGCTGTATCTGCTGTTGAAGCTGTTTTAGCTTTACAAGCGTATACATATCCAGGAAGTGGTAACCAAAGAGTTACTGCTCCTGCTGCCGCTGCTGTATCTGTTGAAGTTGATTTTGCGATACCAGTGAATCGTTGTGCTGTTGTACCATCACCGTCTACCATAGGAACAACTGCTCCTGTCCAAGGTGAGGCTGCTGCTGCGTCTGCTCCTTTTGTTGGAGTTCCTGCTGCAATTGTTGCTACACCTCCTGCTGCTACTAGAACACCAGGAATAGCGAATCGTGGGTCTGTTTCGTTAAGAATAACGATATTATTTTGTACTGCTGCCATTGTAAGGTTTTGTAATAAGTTAATAATTACAAGACCTTTTGAAAACCTATGTAATGCGTGACTTCAATACTTGTTCCTTTGTTAAATTAAAAGGTGGTTTTGTAAATTGAAGTTCTGCTTCAGTAAGTTCTTCAGTTTGAGGAGTAACATTTGCTGGTGCTCCCGCTGATGATGAAAATGTTTTAGGTTCTGATTTTCTTGAAAGTTCTTCAACAATCTTCCCATTACGAGATGAGTTTACGATAGCTCTTGCGAGTCGTAAATCTTCTTGTGGATTTCCTGTTGATTTAATTGAATTGTTTAGATGAAAGATTGTTAATTCTCTTTCAGTTTCACCTTCAATGTCGTTAGCAAGTTGTATAGAAGTTTTGAGTGATTCTTCTTGTCGTAATTTTTTTAGCATTCCGATAGTCACTGGCTTTTCATCTTCTTCTTCCTCTTCATCGTATTCTGGTTGAATAACGCTAAGTGGATCACCTCCGAGTTCTTTAAGTCTTTCGGCTGTTTTTTTAAGAGAGAAAGCTGCCTTTTCAGCTTCTGAACGTCCTTGATTTTTAGTAACTCTTTCAAGTTCTTCTTTCAAAGGGTCTTGTTCGATGACCTCGGAAGTTGGGGTCGTGATAATGTCTTCCTGTTTTATTTCTTCACTCATAGATAGTCACTGTTATATAGCCAGTGTTGCGTTTTAATCTTCTTTAAAGGTAGAAGTCACCTATTGTTAATAATTATACTCTTGACTATTTTAAAAATCAAACTCTAGTTATCCACAATTCTATTCAAAAGATTTTCTTCTTCTTGAATTGCATATAACCATGCCTTTGCAAATAAAATACTGTCTGAATCAAATCCTTTTTTAACACCTAACTCTATTGCTTTATATCTCAGCTGGTCATTGATAATCCTTCGAGCGTTGGAATTCTGCAATGCCATTGCACTTAGTTTAAAATCAGCTACTTGTTCTTGGCTTAATTTAGTCCCTCTGACATAAACCTCTCCTTCTGGTCGTATATCTATAACCTCTTGAAGAGGAATTGAATTGAAGTTTAGGATAAGTTCATTAACTAGCTTTGCTTTTTGTTCTTTTTTTAGTTGCACTCTTTTTAGCAACCACAATGTCAGGTATAACGTTATTTTTTTCAACATAATTTTTATTTATAAGACCTCCAATAGAGATGTATATCCTTTTAATATCTTCTTCATCTTTTGAGTTAGAGAGTTCTTTTGCTCGTTGAAATTTAATTATATTTACCGCCCATTCCATACTATTTTTTGTTTACCTTTTTAAAGTCTTTTGGTTTTCCACCAGTTGCAATGAACTTGTGGAGTTTCATTCCTTTTTTTGGTTTCATATATTAACATTCCTTTTTACTACTTTTTCTTCCGACCTTTTTCTTTCCCATCATTCCATTTTTGAGCATCTTCATTGCTTTGTCATGCTCTCCTTTATTCATTTTTCCAACAAAAACTATTTTCTTTTTGTCCATATAATTGTTTTAACTAATAATTGGTTGCTTTGGTTGTGTTGGTGGTTGTCCCATAATACTATCCAACATTTCATTATTCGGTTGTACTTTGAACTGGTCTGGGTCTCCGTCTGAAAATTCTTCAAGTACAAACTTATCTACTACCGCTTGTTGATTTACAAATGGGGCAACTCGTGGATCAGTAAGTATATTAAATACTCGTTCTTTCTTTAGCTCATCAGTTCCCATAGAGCGAGAAACTATCTGTTGTGGATCAATGTATACTGAAAACTGTGTCCGAGCAAACTCGTAAGGGTTTACTTTGAAGTGTCTAACTTCTGAATCTACACCACCATATCGTTCAAACATATCCCACTCCATTTTGTTAATGTCATCTTCTGTCATTTCGCCCATCAATTCGTCAGAAAACTCAATTGTATTTGTAACATCTTTTCCTCCATCTTTACCACGAAGTTTTATCTTTCTAAACTTCATACGAAGTGCTGTTGGTACTGAAGCGTCAAGTTCTCCTACTGTTGTGTGAAGAATAATGTCATCCATAACTAGTTCACCTATTTGTTTGACAAGGTCTGCTATCATGACACCAAAAACTCCGAGTATAACCTGTGCGTTTTGTTCTGCTTTGCTTGTAGCGTATGCTGTAACTCCTTTTTGAGTAATACCTGACATTATCTGGTCTTGAGTACTCTCACTCATATCATCTTTGTTTACACGCATCATTTCAAGTGCTGCTTGTAGGTTTGGTCCTAGCTGATAAGGAGTAACTGAAGCACCTAGTGGCATTCCAATTGTAGCCCCTGGAACCATAACTGTACTGTCTGCTTTTGCTACACCGGACATAAAGAGTGGTTTGATTACATCGAGATAGGTTCCATCTTGTGCAATTTGGTACATTCTGTTTTGAGAAGCGTCATCCCAAAATTCTTTAAAGGATGCAGACTTGTAGTAAGCAAATCTTCCTGCTGGATCAAGTGGTTCAAAACCTGACTTAGCAAACGGATACACTGGAATAGTCATCCACTTGTCACCTATCATAGACATTCTTCGGTGTTTGAAAGGATTGGAGTTGTAGACATCTTTATCGTCTCCCATAAACACACCTCCGACAAATGTAACCTCCAAGTCTTCTGGTCTGTAAAATACAGTAATTTCTTGGACGTAGTTTCTATCTGCCTCGGTCCACTCAATATCATACAGTGTTTGGTTCTCTTGTCCGGACATCATTACTCGTGTCATTCCAGCTTGCACATAGTCAAATTGGTCTTTTCCATCAACAAAGTATTTTCCAGCGTATATTTCCCGTGCTTCGTCATAAGGTATTCTCCGTAGCCGTACAATAAAAGGTTGTCGTTGGATATCAAATGTGTAGAAGTCGCCAAGTAGTATCTGGTCAATAGGTAATATGTTTAAGTTAATACCTGATAGAAGTTCATCAACAGCTTGTTCAATACGCCATTTACCATCTTTGTCTTTTACTTTGATTTTTTGTAGTGCTTGTATGTACTCTACTTCGATGAAAACTGCTGGGTTTACCAAAGCAGATGTAACCATAAACAAAAACTTTATCTCGTATTTCGCTTTTTTAAGATGATTCTCTATGAGAATACGCATAACCCTAGCTGTTAGCTTATCTTCTTTGTCATCTTGATTATAAGCGTAGCACATAGGATAAAGCATACCTGCAATAAGATGTGCAAGTATTCCAATGATTTTATTTCGTGCAGTATTTTTTCTTCCTTTCCATCGCCATCGCTTGTGTATAGGGTCGTTAGAAACTCCTACAAAAGCTCCGAATGTTTCTTGATCTAGTCTTGCTCTGTCTAAAAGAGAATATCCATCAAATTCATTAAAACCTCTGTGTTGTAAATTATAAGCTGTTAAGTAATCACCTTGAATACGGCTAAAAAGTTTTTTTATTTCCTCAGACGGGTTGTAAGTTGATTGAGATAGCTTTGTACCATTGCCATCGATTGGTATTCCGTCTTTGTCAGTTACGATTCCATTTATCATATGTTTCTATTATACACTACAAGTACAAAACTCTAAATTTGTAAAGCGGTGTTGGGGATAACTTTATTAAAAATCATGGATAGTGACAACCGCTATGGGATTATATTGTGCCGGCGACAAGATTGAAGTAAACCCATATCTTACAGCATCCATTGCGTGGTCAAAACCTCCTTCTGGGACGTTAAGAATTTTTCCATTGTTATCAACTTTCCACAAATAACTCCTGTACTCTGCTATTAGATTTGTTGAACGTTTAGTTACAGATATTTTTTGTGATTGTACAAAAGATATTCCGGTGGAAACTGAACCTGGTCCTTTTACTGCGGGTAGTATGTTTACTCCATAGAGTTTTATTTCGTCTATACTTTTTGGTTCTGCACTATCTGCTACCACAAGACAGTCTTTTTCCGTTGCAATGATAACGTCTGCTATCTGTTTATTTGATTGCCCTTTCCGATAAAGAATCTCGTCAAGGATATACCCACCATTGTAGTAGTAAATGTCTATAATTGCTGTTGGATCATTCGTATAACCAAAATCTAATCCTCTTCTTTCAAGTCTAGCCTCATGAGGTATTGTTTCAATAATGTTCCAATCCTTGTATATCTTTCCTTCAACTTCTCCTAAAAGTCCAAGACCGTACACTTGCCACCAGCCTTTACGGTTCTTTCGTTGCTCAATAGACCTTATAATTTCTTCACTGAGTCCTTCATTGTCTTTGTAGGTTAATATCAAGAAATCAACATCAGACCTTTTTTGTACAAGTTCAATATGAGCCCAAAATTCAACTGTTGGGTTATAGTCAATAATAACAAACTCCTTTGTTCGGACTTCGAGTTGTTCAAATGCTTCAAAAGGTACGTTGTTAGCTTCGTTTATAAAAAGTCTATCTCGTCGGGCTCCTCGTAGTTTATCTGCATTATCTGTTGAAAAAAACTCTATTTTACTTCCTGTTTCAAATGTATAGATACTATCTGTTGCGTTCCAATTATCTTCCTTCCAGTAGTTGTGTGCTTGCAATATATTTTTAAAGTCACGAATAGCACCTCGTTTTAGGTGTGGGATACTCTCAGAAACAATACTTGTTAATGTTGGAGTTGTATCTGTCTGTGCGTATGCAATAAGGTAAAGAAGAATAGATATTGTTTTACTTGCACTTGTTCCACCTTGAATAACGCGAATACGCTTTTTCAAAGTATTTATTTTCCTAAATGCTGTTGTTTCTTGGAATATCATCTCTTTGTATATTAACTATTGGTACAGGTAGGTCTTTATCGTTAGTTGTGTTATCTATCCCCTCTCTGTAACCGTGTTTTGTGAGAAGTACTTTAGCTATCGTTGGATTGTAGTCGCCTGATAGTCCATTATTGATAAGTCTATCTTCTTGCTCTTGACCAACCTCTTCCATAATGTCGGAAAAATCTGGATACTTTTTGCTCCAGTCATAAAGTGTGTCTCTGTTAACACCTATATATCTAGCTAATCCTCCCTTTGTTGGTATCTTTACTATTACTTTATTCTTGTAGAGTTCTGTACCTTTAGCACTAAGCCCAACCGTTTGTTGTATTTCTTGATCATTACATAACGACAAATACTCCCTTGCTTTAGAGAGTACTTCTTTGTTGTATTCTGGTGGTCTTCCTGCTGGCATGGTGTTTAGTGTTTAGCTTCCATATTCCACCCCATAATTTCTTATGAGGTGAGTATAGAAACTACTTCTTTTTAGAAACAGATAAAGCAATTGCTAAGATTTGTTTTCTACTTCGTGTTTTTCCATTTGCTCCTTTGGCTTTCCCTGATTTCTTATTATCAGCTACAAGCTCTCTAATGTTTTTGCTTATATTCTTTTTTCCTTTTTTGAGTGGCATATTAGATAAGTTGAGATATTTTTCGGAGTGTGAGGTTCTTTTTCTTTGCCTTGTTCTTATTTTTTCCAACAACTGTTTTTGTCTTTGTTCCTGAACCTGTAAGTTTTTGGTTCTTGTAGTCAACTGTTCTTGTCGCCTTTGTAGTTTTTGTGATTGTTCTACCTAGACGCTTTTTTGTCTTTGTCTTTTCATAATCCATTTTCATTGTATCTTTAGTTGGATTTGAATATGATACTTTTTTTGTTGCTTTCATGGCTATTGTTTACACTTACACTTTTGAGGATTTTCCTCGGTTATAACACCATTAACTGTTGCGAAAGCGCTTGCGGTGTCACAGGCGTGTTTCAATGCACATGATATTGATAGATACGGGTCTCGTACCCATTCTGGTACATTCCAGTCTTCTGGTGCTGAACTAATAATGTGATCATAAATTCCTCTAATTGGTCGCTTGAGGATACTTCCATCTTCCATGGTATCAGATATTTCTTTTAATGCTATACCTGCTCCTTTAATAGTTCCTCCTTGTAGTGCAAGACGTACCGAGTGAACTGCGTCATCGCACTTATCTTTGAGACGTTTTCGTTCCACGACTGAGTACGAACCTACTTTAAGAACCGCAAAACCTCCTGTAAGTTGTGCTATTCTTTCTTCTATCATTCTCTTGCCAAAATCAGACTTTTCTCCTTTGAGTTTTTCTTGGAGAGTAGCTACTCGTTTTTCTATTCTTTCTTTTGCTTTTTCGTCTTCAATACCGCCAATTTCTGCACTAGTCATGCTCGCAACGATTCGTTTGATGTATCCAACATCAGTGAGGAATACTTCGTCTAGTGATGTTTCCTGTGAATCAATGTATCTTCCACCAACGACTGCTTCAATATCGCGCATAACTTCTCTTTGATCTACATATGGTGCATTTATCGGGAATATAGGAAAACCTGATTGCATAGATTCTGTACACGCTTTAATTGCATCTGCTGTAAACGCTCGTCCGATTATAATAATACCCCACTTCTTTTGAGCGATAAGGTCTTTGAGTATAAGCTCTTGAAGTTTTGTTAATTCTTCAATACCAATGGTGTAATTTGTCAAAAATACTGGTATTTCAGAAAGTTCCATCGTACCTTTTTCTTGGTTAGTTATGAAGTGTGTAGCGCCAAAACCATTGTCTAGTCTAATACCTATTCCTTTTTCAATAGAACATTCAGTTTCATTAACTTCCTCAACAACAATTCTACCGTATGGTCCAAGCTCCCATTGTGTTTCTCCTAGAAGTTTTGCAACATTTTCGTCCTCAACTGACACCATAGCTGATTGTATCAGTTCTTCTTTTGATTCAATCTTGTGGATCATAGTTTGCAACTTTTCTTCAATTTGTTGTCGTTCTTGTTTTATTTGTTCCCGGATTTCTGAAGGTTGTTTTTTAGCCTTACCGATTTTATCAGAAGGAAGGTACCGCACGGCTTCTTTAATAATATCCATTGTCAAAGCCCATGCTGTTGATGTTGCGTCTCCTACCTCGTCGTTTGTTTTTGACGACGCCTCATGTGCAACTAGAGCTCCACGCCTTGCAAATTCATTTTCAACTGTTGGGGCAAGTTCAGAAGCAATGAGGTATCCGTCATTTGTTAGCTTATTACCTTTTTCCAGCATAAAGTTAAGCCCAAATGGACCTATTGTACTTTTAATGGCATCCCCAACATATGTTACACCCTCTATTGCTTTATTTCGTGCCTCAAAACCTTTAATTGATATTTTCATCTTTTACAATACTTAAAATACCTGATAATTGTTTTGTAGAAATTTCCTGAGGAATTTCTGAAGAACTAATAGTATATAGTTCAATATCGTTTTCCTGTTCTAAAAGTTCATTGAATACTTCAAGTTGTTTTTCCCGTTCTTCTATTACTTTAGTATTTTCTGATTTAAGAGTGTCAAATTCTTTCTGTAACCCTTCTTGATCATCAATGTCGTATTTGTTATCTACAATAACAGGGTCGCCTTTTTCGTCTTTTTTAGAGTACTTTTTTGCTATCTCCACTCGTTTCAAATCAAAATCACTGAATTCTTTTGTTTTTTCTTGCGCCTTAAAAAGAGACTCAATTTCCGGCTTTAATTTTGCTATATTTCTAGCAACTGCATAATTAAACCTCACTCCTATTAAGTCTAACTGTTTCAATGTTTCGTATAAACTTAACAAATCTTTATTTTTCATTTGTATGTACCTTTACTCTTCACTCCGCCAAATAAAGAGAAGTGAAGAGTAAAAATTATTTGGCTTGTAATACCTCTATTCTATCATACTTTTGGTTGTGTCAAGGTGTTTATATCTTCTTACAATACTCAATTATAATAAATCTGCTTTCTTCCTTTTTGAATAACAACTATTACAAATATCGTCAGTAGTTCCTGGTATTTGTATACTATCTACATAACGTATTTTTTGTTTTTCTTTCCAAGGCTGTTCACAGTCCCAACATACAAAGTTTGTCATATTTGTTCACAATACTCTACACTAGCACCTGATTCGGAGTAGAGTGTATTATTTATTCTCTTATTAGTAGCCACCCATAAAATATCCAATAAGCCATGAAAAGAAAGCAATTACAAGAAATACTCCAATGAATACACCTATCCCTGCTGATGAATAATATGGGGTTTCGACGACTGTTCCATCGCATGAGTTTGTTGCAAGTGTGAATCCTTCCTGAGTAAAAAATCTATTGTAAGTTACTACTCTTTCAACTGATGTATTACAGCTTCCAATGTTTCCAGTAATATCTGGTGTTGAAATTAAATTTGTTGTGTTCATATTTATTACCTCTTACTTAATATTAAAATAACTAAAACATCGTGCTGGTAGCATTTCTATTATCGTGTTTGCATAATCACTACAAGGAATTTCTTGTGATTCAGGTTTTGAGAATATAATAATCAAAATTATTATAATAAAGGTCAAAGCCCAAAGTATTACATTTCTATTTTTATACATATTAAAACCGATTAGCTTCTAGAATTGGCAATCCTGCTTCTGTTGGGATATAGATTACTTGTCCTGCTTGTCCGTTTGAGAGTTGGTCAATCCAAAGATAGCGGAGGTATTCGTCATTGCCTTTTAAACTATCAGAAATAATTGCATTTGCTTCTGCCACACCTCTTGCTCTTGCGACTTCTGCTTCTGCTTTAAGTACAGCACTTTCTTTTAATGCTCGGGCTTCTTCGATAGCAATTTGCTTCTCCCATTCTTGTTGTCGAAGATTTGCTTGACCCAACAAGTCTTGTTTATACAGCTTATATCGTGGCGCAATTGCCATTGATAGTACGATGATGACTAGAATAGCAATACTGGTTCCAATAACCCAATTTATTATGATTTTATTTTCTGTTTCCATACTCTTATATACCTCTTAATTTATAAACACCTTCAAAGTCCTTTCATCATCTTGCACATCTAACTTTACTTCTTTGACGTTCCAGTTAGTATAGACTCTTCCTGTTTCGTCTATGAGTTCTATCCTTGATATTTTTGATAAGTTCATGGTTTTTAAAAAATATTAAAATCAATATTACGCTCAGCACATCTTTTCTCTACTTCATTCCAGTTGATTGCTTCTTTGGATAGAAGTCGTATTGCTGTTTGTACATGTTCGATAAATTCTTTATTTGATAAATTCATAACACTATTCTAATTCTTGTAATACTTGTTGCCAGTCTGTTTGATATTCTTGCAAAACTTCACAAATTGCAGTTAATCCTCCGTAAGATGCACCGATACCATTAAAGTTTTTTGGAAACTTTACACCATCTTTAATTAGAGATTGATACACTTTTGACCAGAGAGCTGTTTGTATTGGTATCTTATTTTTATTTTTCTCTATCTCTCCCTCTGCTATCTTTTTGAGGAGTTCTTTGTTTTGGGAGGTGATGAAAGATAGAACATAAGGTTTAGCGTCATATCCCCCTTCTTCTGTTGAGTCGTTGAGATTTGGGAATTGTTTCAGTAACTTCTCCTCTACCTCCTTATTGTGATTTTGTAGTATGTTCATATCTTCTTCCCACAGTTATTGAGGTGTGGACTCGTTAGGGATCAAAACTTTTCTAAAATCGCTTTTCTGATAGCTTCAAATTGTTCGTTCGTTATTTCTACATCCATCATTCCTTCAAAGTATTTCTCTACTCCAAATGGTGTAAGTTCATTGTATTTATTAAGTCCACCGAAGTTATTATTTTTTCTCTGCCATTCTTCACGAGCCTTGTTTTCTTCGTCTGTAAAATCTCTATATCTTTCTATTTTTAATTTAATCATATCTTCTATAAAGCCATAGGGCTTGGGGTTAGTTGGTAATTAAATCCTCTAAGTATTTGACTGCTTTATACCAGTTTTCTGTAAGATTTTTATTGTGAAATTCCATTGCATAGTACAACCAACCCGACATTATTCCAGTGTCTCCATCGGTATCAATAATTTCTTTTCCTTCCCACTTACACGCTTTTCCGAGACATTCCCAAAAGTTAGAATCTAAAACATATCTCCGATAAGCTGTTAAACCATCTTCTATGTTTGGTAAGTGTTTTGCGAAACCTCCTTCTATTGCTTTTTTAATTATGTTTTCCATACATCATATCCCCTAGGGGTGGTTAGTTATAAAATATCCTTTTGAAATTCTTCCATCAGGTAGTCTTTGAGAAACAAGCTGTGGTTTTGCAATACAGTTCTGACACCAAAAACCTTCTCCGTGATTGCATTTTTCCTTTTGTTTTCTTGTGGCAAGAAAGTTTTTAAAACCATAATCTTTTTTCGACATATTCTATTCATTACTACTAATAAGGTTTTTATCAAAACTTAAGATTTTGACACATCTATCACATAAATCAAAATTGTCTCTTTCTTCTTTCGTTTTGTAACCTCTCATCACATCATCGCTAAGTTGTTTACCGCAACTTTTACAAGAAAATCCTAGTCCCATATAATTTAATTAGTCCCTAGTTTTATTAAAGTGTTCTTCTCTTTGGAGCATTTGGGCTACAAGTAAGATGTTTTCTTCTTTCTTCCAGTCAAGGATTGTATTTTGTTTGTAAAAAAGTATGTGTCTTGCACCTTCTATATACTCTTTTATTTTATTTTCAATCATTTTATTTTTGAGATAAGGTTGATAATATCCTTTTTAATAAAAGTTTGTTCAAAACACTCCCAGTCTTGTTTGTCTATCATCTCCAATATTTCTTTCTCTTTGTTTGTTACTGCTAGGGAGACTTCTTCGTCTAGGAAGGATTTGAGGTCTTTTGATATTCTGTCATACATAACCTGTAGAATTTGTACTTTTTCAAAATCACTATCTTTATTTGGTGTTACTTTGATTTCAGTAAGGTAAGGAAACACCTCATCAAACCTTTTATGTCGCTCTTGTTGTTCGTTTGTCATGGTTATTTAATATGGGGTGCAATTAAATCTAACAGTTCGTGTTTTATGTACTTTGGAAAATAAAAACCTTGTCCTTTTGAAATTCCTTGCAGTCTACCAGTAACACATTTCCACCATTCAGTATCTTCGTGTTTATTTATATAATCAACAACTTCATCAACTGTCATATTTGAATTGTCACAACTACAATCGTGTGAGTGTCCACACCATTCAAGAACCATCATATTTCTGTATGGATTGATTATGTGTTTTTTGCAAAATATTTCTAAATCTGTGTATTTTGTTGCCATAGTGTTTATTGGATTACTAACCTATCATCATTTAAGATTTCAGATTGAAGTTTAGTGAGTAAGTCTACAACCTCTAAACTTTTACTTTGAGTTATGTGTTTTGAGATTATAGATACTGCACGGATATTTGTTTCTACTATTATTTTTGTTCTTCTAGTATCATAATGTTTATTGTGTGAAAGACAGGAAGCAGGAAGGTAGATAGCCGTCCGCTTAACTATCTATTGTTTTATGGATTTTTCACCACGTTACCAGATGCGTTTCCTGATACACAAGTATATTTCTATACCTCCTCCCGCTTTCTATCTTCCACTATTTAATTATCAATATTACTCACTATCTTGGTCTAGTCTTTAATAATCTTATACCCATTACTTTTAAGAAGGTTCATAGCTTCTTGCATTTTGTCGTCTTGTTTTGCTTCAATAGGATTGATTTCAAAGTCGCCTAGAACATATTGAGCTTTCCAATATTCATTTCCTGTTTGTTCTTTTGTGAGTTTTGTTATTTTTTCTGTATCATCTCCACCAATAAACCAACCCTTTGTGAATGATAATTTTGCAGAAACCCGTGCGTTGCCATAAACCTGTGCGTTGCCATAAATCCA
>Ga0247834_1001695_pt1 | contig 36468 bp, 28 predicted proteins | sample LaCruzMarch2015__8_FD_187118 | JGI IMG/M metagenome (GOLD analysis project Ga0247834, IMG submission 187118) | Freshwater microbial communities from meromictic Lake La Cruz, Castile-La Mancha, Spain - LaCruzMarch2015_12m | ecosystem: Environmental > Aquatic > Freshwater > Lake | place: Spain... | reverse complement strand
TCGTATAGTTTCCGTCTTCATAAGGATAAGCGTGCGTTACTTCGGATGAATTATCATTTGAAGATGTACCATCTCCAAAATACCAAGCAGAAGAAAAGGCATTGATGGAATTATTGTAAAAGGTAGCAAAGGGAGAATCGCTTAATAAATTAAGGGACAAGGCATCGAGTAAAGCGAGCGGGTTTGGATGCACAATCACCCCCACTTGGGTGGTGTCGGCGCAACCAAAGGTATTCGAACCAATTATAGTAATAGATTCAGAGGTAGAAGGTTGGTACGTAAAAGTTGATGTAGATTGACCATTCGACCATTGATAAAAATCTGCACCCGCTACTTGAAAAGTCACCATTTCGCCAGCACAAATTTCACTTAAGATTGGCGTTGCTGTTAAGCTTGGTTCTTGGTATACAGTTATAAACAGAGAATCAGAAGAAACGCATCCAAAAGCACTCGTTCCTGTAATTGAATACATGCCACTTGACACGGCAGTTATGCTTTGAGATGCCCCAGTGAAAGCAGTTAAATCAATTCCGGACCATTGATAGGTAGCGGCTCCTGAAGCATTGAATTGAACCACGGTGTTTGGACAAATCGAATTATCATCTGCTACAAGTTGCGTAAGTGGTATGGGGTTAACAATTACAGTAAGCGTATCCAAATCAAAACACCCTTCTAAATTGGTTCCCTGTACTACATAGGTGGAAGTTATAATAGGATCCACCCACATTTGTCCCAAATTATCAACTGGATTTACTGTTGGTATCCAAGTATAAGTATTGGCACCAGAAGGAATTAATAAGGCAGAATCTCCTAGACAAATTTGTAAGTCGGGAGAAGTTACGATGGGGTTATTAGAAATAACAATATCCAAGGTAATGACCGAATCACAACCGGAAACAGACGTTAGTGAATCTACATAATTCCCTGAACTGTTGATGGGATTTCCGTTAAAAAAATAAGTGCTTCCATCACAAATAGTGTCAGTTAGATTGGTAATAAAAGAAGGGTTAACCGTAACGAGCACCTGATCTGTTGTTGGACAATTTCCAGCATTGTTAGCAAGCGTAGTTGAAACGGTATATGTTTGCGTAATAGGCACCACAGAATTATTTGGAAGATTAACGGTCGGATTGGCAACACTTGTGCTACTTAATCCATTCGCAGGAGACCAAGAATACACGTAAGCAGGATTATTAGCCCCACCAATTGATACATTTTGATTGGGGCAAGTTTGAACATCAACTCCAGCATTTGAGCTTGCTTGTGCCGTATAAATCACCACATTGCGTATTGAATGTTGATCAGTTGCACCTCCAGTTCCAGCGGTAAATCCCATGTAACCCGTAAAATTAATAGGGAAATTAGCGGTGAGATACAAGGTATTATTAATAAGTAAACTGATAAGACCATTATTATAAATGATGCGAACTGGTCTATATAAATTACCGCGAATAAAATTTAATACGCCGCCGGTATTAGTTAGTTTCACAATACCTGCATTGCATTCACCATAACCTACCCCATTATAAATCTGCAATTCTGGGTTTGCACCGCAGCCGTTATCCCATGTATCCAAGACTACTTTGAGACCATTTGCAGCACCAGGAATCCCGATACCGCCACCACCAATAAAACCAACGGGTGGTACCTGCAAAAAACAAAATGCCAAACCGTCAGCGGCGCTTCCACCCCAGATCCTGTATTCGAAATCTACAATCCAGTTCGAACACACCCCTAAATTTAAAGGTTGTGAATAAAAAACACCACCGCTTTGACTACCACTCGCATTAGTAAGAATCAATTCATCATTAAAATTATTTGGATCTCCTGGCGTATCGCCAACATAGGCGTTCCCATTCAAATTCCAACCCGCCGTATTGAGTACGGGCGAGCCGTTTAGTTGACCGAAAACAAACGTTTGGGAATTGATTTTAAGCGCAAAAAGAAAAATAAAAACCAGGGATAGCCATTTAATCATAACTTTGATAAATATTTATAACGAAGTAACGAAATTTTGGAGACATAGTTGTCTCACGATATTTATTATCTTTGATTAACTAAATACTTATTGTATTTTTGACAAAAACCAAAGTTCAGTCAATTAATTATGACAAAGAAATCAAAACATACCGAAAAATTTGAATCCTTCAACATAGTAGTTTTTGGAGGTGAAGGCCAATGAGGGCTTACTTAACTGTGAGAATTTTGAAGAAATTACTGCACGAAAACTCGTATTGAAAAAAAACGTTGAAACTATTGGATACGGTCGAGAATTATTTGCAAAATTTAGGTGCAACGTATCAGCAAGTGAGGATGGGGCTAGTGTATTATTTTAACCGTTCGAAGCAGCGTTTTTCTTGGTTAAAATAGAGAGCAAAATTGAACCCATCAATACAGAAACTACAATTAAAAGGGAAACGATAGTTTCAATGTGATAAATCGGCGCAACCAACATTTTCAATCCAATGAAACTGAGGATAATAGCCAATCCGTATTTAAGCTTTGAAAATAGCTCCATGGAATTCGACAAGAGAAAAAAGAGTGAACGCAGTCCAAGAATGGCAAAAATATTGGAAGAATAAAGAATGAAAGGATCATTTGGCGCGATAGAAAATATGGCAGGTATTGAATCAACTGCAAATAACAAATCGGAGGATTCAACTATTATTAAAACTAGAAATAATTTTGTACCATAAAGCTTCAATTTTCCGTTGTGCATTATGCGTTGAAAAAAATTATCGCCATCAAAATTTGTTTTGATAGGTATAAATTTGGCTATTAAACGAACACCCAAACCATATTCATAATCTGTATTCTCCTCGTCTGCTTTAGAAAAGCCAGACTTGATTCCAGCATACAATAAAAATAGCCCAAAGAAGGACATCACTAAATTAATCTTATGAAAAGTACGGTTAGCAAAATCGATTGACTCCTTGCCTGTATGACCTAATGTAAAGTGCCAATTACCAACTGAAAATTCTGGTAAATAGGTCAGATTAATTAAGCCAACTCCCGAAAAAATAAAAATTCCACGGAAAACAATAGCGCCGATAATACCCCAAAGTAATACGCGTTGCTGACGAAAACCATCTATTTTGAAGTAAGAAAAGATTAATAAAAATACAAATAGATTATCAACAGAAAGGGCCTCCTCAATCCAATAAGCCGATTGAAACTGGACAAATTTTTCAAAGCCCTCCATTTTCCAAACAAAAAAGCTAAAAAGCATCGCTAACCCAACCCATATTGATGTCCACATCAGCGCTTTTTTGTATGCCATTTTAGTTTGCTTCACTTTTGATAACAATCCTAAATCAAATGCCAAAATCAATCCAACAACAACTATGAAGACAATTATAATAAGCGGAGAATTCATTTAAAAGTTTTAGAATACAAAAATACTTTGAATTACAAGAGCTAAAATAAAAACGAATATAATTAATCAACAAATTTATCTACATTTGAATATCAATAACTATTTTGAAAAAGCAAATAAAACATTTCTCGGCTTTAAGCCTTACAGAATTACATGACTTAATTGCTTTGCGAATTAAAGCATTCGTTGTGGAACAAGAATGTAGCTATTTAGAATTAGACGGGAAAGATAAAATTTCATTCCACGCAATTTTTCAAAATGAGCTTGATGAAGTTATCGCTACTGCGCGAATTTTACCTGCTGGAACAAACTATGCTGAAGTGTCGATAGGTCGTGTTGTGACTGACGAAAGTGTTCGAGGGAAGGGATATGGACACTTACTCATGGAGCAATGTATGCAATTTGTTGTGGAAGAATTCGGCATTGTCCCTATAAAAATAGGAGCGCAACAGCACCTTGAAAAATTTTACAATTCACACCTTTTCCTCTCAAACGGTAAAGAATACCTTGAAGATGGCATACCACACGTAGAAATGCTCTACGTTCCACCAAGACCAGCTAAATAAGCGCTATTTACAAGTCAAGTTTAAACTTACTGTATTTTTTTTCGCTGTAAATTTCAACTGCTTTTGTCAGTGCCTCATTAAAGTCATTAAAAATTTGATAAGAATCACTTGAGCTCCATAAATCTTGAGCTATATTACCACGTATGCGCATTTGCAGCATTTTTTTACTCACTAAGTACTCCTTTTCGTTAAACTTCAAATCCGGTGCTTCTTTCTGCACATGGGCGAAAAAACTATCCATAAAGGCATCATCACAAACAAATTTTGTCTTAAAAGTTTGAAAATCGGGGTAATTTACTTTTAGTTGCTCCCTGTTTTTATTGACATATCCCAACACAAAATTATTCACGTGTCCACCACGCACTAAATCACCAAAATAATCTGTAATATCAGAGGTGTCTAGTCCAACAAAAACATCTGGCATAATGCCCCCTCCACCATACACGGTTCGTTTAGTTTTAAGGGTGGTAAACTTCAATGAATCCGGAAATTTTATGGAGTCGGCATTTTGAAACTCGCCGTTTAAATACCGTTGTGTAAGGTCTTTTTTGTAGTTTTCGTTATCCTCGTATGGCTTCTGAATAAATCGACCAGTTGGGGTATAATAACGTGCAATAGTTAACCTGATCTGGCTTCCGTCTGCCAACTCAATTGGTCGTTGAACGAGTCCTTTTCCAAAGGTCCTTCGACCTACCACTAATCCCCTATCCCAATCCTGGATGGCCCCCGAAAATATTTCACTAGCAGAGGCTGAATATTCGTCGGTAAGTACGATTAATCCACCCTCTTCCCACAAACCTTTTCGGCTTGCACGTAAATTACTTCTTGGTTGCGATCTTCCCACCGAATAAACAATCAATTTATCGCCAGAAAGGAACTCATCTGTTAGGTAATGAGCAGCATCCAACAAGCCACCTCCATTTCCTTGTAAGTCAAAAACCAAGGACTTCATTCCTTTTGACTTTAAGAACTTAAGGCTCGCCTGCACTTCTTCGACTGTAGTTCTGGAAAAACTATTTAATTTTATGTAGCCAATTTCTGAGGTGATCATGTAACTTGCATCTACTGAGTAAATAGGGATTTTATCTCTCGTAATTGTAAATGTGAGTAATTCATCAACATTTTTTCGTTTAATCTTTACAATCACCTTAGTTCCCAAAGCCCCCATTAAACGCGAGCGCACGTCATTATTCTTGACACCTATTCCAGCGATACTTGCATTATCAACAACCATAATTTGATCGCCTGCCAAAATGCCTAATTTTTCTGATGGTCCACTCGGAATCGTAGCAACAACCATGATGGTATCCTTCACAATTTGGAAGCGTACACCAATACCCACAAAACTTCCGTTAATTTGAGACTGCGCTTCATCAGCATCTTCAGCAGGAATATAAGTTGAATGCGGATCAAGCTCTTCAAGCATAGCAACAAGCGCAGACTCTGTCAACTTTTTGGTGTCTACGGGATCCACGTAAATGCGTTCAATCTGACTAATTACCTCCTCAAATTTGTAGGAAGTACTGATTTTATTAGGATCAACTTGACTAGAAATTGAAAAGATGGAGAAAATAGTAAGAAAAAGTAGGATAAGTTTCATAGTAAATTTTTCGATTTTTAACGTAACAAACAAAATTAGTAACAGATGTATTAAAAACTAATATATTTCAAAGAAAGATTAAATTTGTTTTTAAAATCGGATATCACATTTACAAGTATGAAGTCACAGAAAAAGATAAAAAAACGTTCTAAGACACAAAAGATCATTTTGTTATTTTTAAAATCGATTATGTGGTTTTTGATTGCATTTTTTAGCTGCATCCTTCTCTACTTTATTGCCCACTTTATTTTGTCACGAATAACAGTAGCAGCGGAAAAAACCACTAACCCCACCATTGAAATTCACCTCATGAATTCAGGAGTACATACAGACTTTGTTTTACCTGTAAAAAATGAGTGGGTAGACTGGAGAGAATTTTTTCCTAGAGAAAACACGAAAGCTAAAGACACCTCGCTAAACCTCATCGCAATTGGTTGGGGTGATAAAGACTTTTATTTAAACACACCAGAATGGGCCGACCTAACAGCAAAGACGGCTATCAATGCAGGTTTTGGTTTAGGAACTTCTGCTATTCACGCCACTTACCACGCATCTATTTTAACCGATCGACCAACCGTTAAACTCCTGTTGACAAAAAATCAATACTTACGACTAATTAAGTACATCAAAAATTACTTAAAGTTTAACAAAACAAAGCAGACCATTATTCTATACCCAAAAAGTGATAAAATACTAAAAGAAAATGACGCTTTTTATGACGCTAACGAGAGTTATAGCATGTTCTTGTCATGCAATACTTGGATTAATAATGGACTAAAGGTAAGTGGACAAAAAGCCTGTCAGTGGACCTCCTTGCCGAAAGGAATATTTTATCAGTATGGCAAATAAATTACTTTTATTACTTCTAATCCTTGGATTTACGGAGTTGCCTGCCGCACAAGTAATCAAAAATGATACGACTCCCAAAAGAATACTTTTATTTGTCAATGGGCATCGTGGTCCAAAACACGACAAAGAAATTCCGACTAACTTGATCATGAATAAAGACGTTACGGGCTATTGGTATAACTTTAATGATACGATTATTAAACGTTTTGAACCAAACCAAACTATTTATCTTGACGGACACAATACGATAAGAACATCGATGCAAAAAAACTTTTTTCACATCGGACTTTCTTGGTTTGCCTCACGTTTTTGTTGGATTTCGAAAAAAAGCCGTTGGGTGATTAATCCCCCTGTTAATGAGGAAGGATTTTTAATTCGCATGACCAACGGAGCCGAAGCGGGGAAAAATTATTTAACTTCCTCTTGTAATACACAAAAATGCGCTACCATCAAAGACACCATCGATATCGTTTGTCATAGCTTTGGCTATGCCTACAGTCTTGGATTTATTAATGCGGTAAAAGATAAGGTCGCTTTCGGCAAAATACTTATTATGGCACCAGAAAGTGCCGGATATTATGGCGTTGACTGGACCCTCTTTCGTGAAGTGTGGCAATATGGAAGCAACAACTTAGGACAGGCCTCTGCTGACGTAATTTGTCTACAAGACGGTATCGCACCCCAAGAGCAAGTTTACGGCTTGGAAGTGATGATTCCAGCTAAGGGTGGACGCTTATTTTTACCGAAAAACGCAAAAAAAGGATTTTTACGAAGTCACCATTTAAGTTATTGGTCGTGGTTTTTTGATATTAAACCAAATGACTTTGGTTATTTTACGAAGTGAATACAATTAATTGGAAAGATGACAACAAAAATTGAAAAGAACATTTCGCTGAAAGTTTATAATACATTTGGATTTGACGTAACAGCGGCAGAGTTTTCACGCTTTAGTTCCACTGAACAATTAGCAGAACTTGTTAAAATTAACAAAAACAAATCCCTCTTTATTTTGGGGGGAGGAAGTAATATACTTTTGACTAAAAATGTCGCGGGATTAGTTTTAAAAAACGAAATAAAAGGCATTAAAATTATCGCTGACGAAGATGACCATGTTTTGGTGGAATCTGGAGCGGGAGAACAATGGCATGAATTTGTTTGCTACTGCATCGACAAAAACTGGTCTGGTATTGAAAACTTAAGTCTTATACCTGGCAGTGTTGGAGCGAGTCCAATGCAAAATATTGGGGCATACGGCGTTGAGGTAAAAGACGTATTTGAATACCTCATCGCATATAATATTGAGCTTGGAGAACTTGAGAGATTTAACGGGGAACAATGTCAATTTGGCTATCGAGAGAGCATCTTTAAACAGCAATTAAAAGGAAAATACATAATTTGCTATGTTGCCTTTAGACTTTCCAAAGCAGCAATAAAAAACACAAGTTATGGAGCAATTGAGGACGAGCTAAAAAAAATGGGCGTTGATGACCCTAGTATTAAAGACATCAGTAAAGCTGTTATTGCTATTCGACAATCGAAATTACCCGATCCATTGCTGATAGGCAATGCAGGAAGTTTTTTTAAAAATCCAATTGTACCAGAAGTAATCGTTACTGAATTGCAAAAAAAATATCCACAAGTACCCAATTATCCGAGCGGAAACGGTACAAAGAAACTCGCTGCCGGTTGGCTAATTGAGCAGGCGGGCTGGAAAGGAAAAACCTATGATGGTTACGGAGTTCATCCCAATCAGGCACTTGTTTTAGTAAATTATGGAGGTGCAACTGGTGAGGATATTCATAACTTATCAACGTTAATTATCGAAGACGTTAATATGAAATTTGGTGTACTTCTAGAGCGAGAGGTAAATATAATGTAGCAAACATTTCGTAGTGAGCTACTCTTTCTTCTTAAAAATATCGTCACTAATGCCCTTATTAACCAAATAATTTGACAGTGTGATGGTAATAGTTCCTGATTTACTTTTTTTCGGATCAGGCTTTTTGTTTTTTTCAGAATGATTGATGTCGGATGAAATACTTTTCGGCATTTTAAATTTTTTAACGTCCACCGTAAACGTAATTTTATCTGGCAAGCCAAAAACTACCTGCGTACCATAGACGTATTCAATCGAAACACTTCCACTTCCTCGTGTAGTTAAGTCAGTTTTTAGAATACAATTTTGTTTCGGATCAATCCACAATTTCGCTAAAATAATATCACTATTTTCAACAGTAGGAATAACGGTAACGATGTGAGCATTTACTCCATTCAATACAACCTTTCCCCCGTCCACTGCCACATACGTTCCTTTTTTGGCCAAAAAACTAGTTACATCAGTAAAACCTTGCTTGGGTAATATGGCTATTCCTTTGGAAACTACCTTGAACTTATCTTTTTGTTTAAAGTAAATCGTCGCGTTAACTGGAAGAACTTTTATAAGTGGGATATTCGCCTTTATGTTTGCCGAGACTGAATAATCCTTGAGCGAATTAATCTTGTTTACTAAAAGTGTAATTAACTGATCTGCAGTTTGGGATTTAAGCGAAAATGAGAAAAAAAATAGAATCGCAACAAGCAAATTTTTCATGAAGTAATGTCTTTTTTGTTAAATTTTACGACAGCAATAGTAACTAAAAGGATGTTGTGCACCACTAAAATAATTATGGACTGCCAAATTTCTTTTATAGCAATTGGATCTTCAAAGAAACTTCGCCAAGAAGCCATGTGCGTGGTAAACAAAAATTTCTTTACCGAATCAAAAACAGTGACATCAAGTGAGCCAATAATCGTAAAAAGAATGATTATACCCATGGTAGAAACAATCGGTCCAATCGAGTTATCTGCAAAAGCCGATAAACAAATGGAAAGAGAAGAAACAGTGAGTAGAGCCAAATATGCCACGATAAAACTGTAAGCATAGCGCCACAAAATATCGGATTCTTGCAGAATTACTAAACCACTGCTATTCAAAACAATCATGTCGCCAGAGCCAAACATCCACTTCACCACAGCTAGCGCTAAAAATGCCAACCAAAGTGTTAAAATTAAGGTGTAAACGGCTCCAGCAATAAACTTCGATAAAACGATATTTGTTCGAGAAATGGGTTTTGTTGCCAACATGCGAATAGTACCCATAGCCGCTTCACCGGAAATTAAATCACCTGTTACTAGGGCAACCAACAAGGGAATATGCACAATCAACATTTGAAGAATGATAAAAGCGATTAAATTACCGTTAAGTATGTTTCCGTTAAACGAAAGCGTTTGCTCAAACGAGGCAGTAACAAAAGAGATATAAGACGTGCCATCAGCTTTCATCGCAAATAAAATGACTAGTATCAATGCGGTAAGAACTCCAAGACCAATATAGCTTCTTGGCTTTGCAATAATTTTAATGAATTCGTTGTAGGTATTTTTAAGTAGCATTATTCTTGGATAATTTTCATGAAAAAGTCCTCTAATTTTCGCTTGGGTTCTAACGAACTTATCTCGAAGCCTTTATTGACTAAAAAGTAATTAATTCTCGGTACCATGTCTTTCTCCACTGCTACTTCAATCATGGAGCCGTACAAATGTTTCACAACTAAATTGGGGTACTCTTGAACAAGGACATCAATGGCTTGCAAAGCGTCACTCAAATCAATTTGAAGTAATAATTCTTGTTCGTTAACCAAAGCTTCTACTGACCCTTCAATCACCGACTTTCCCTTATTTATGATAACCATTCTATTGGCAATAATTTCTATTTCCGATAATTGATGGGAAGAGAGTACCACTGTTTTATTTTGTTCTGTCTTTAAGCGTAAAATTAAATTTCGCACTTCAATAATTCCCTGTGGGTCTAGTCCTGTGGTTGGTTCATCCAAGATAATTAAATCCGGCTTATGCAGTAATGTTTGTGCTATCCCCAAACGTTGTTTCATACCATGCGAAAAACCTTTCACCTTGTCCTTTCCACGACCTTGGAGACCAACAAATTCCAACATTTCTTGAATTTCCATTTTCGTACTGTCTCTTCCGGAAATACGCGCAAATATTTCGAGGTTTTTTTCAGCCGACAAATACCTGTAAAAATCGGGCTTCTCAATGATGCTTCCGATATTACTCATAATTTGACTTCTTTGACCTCCGAGTTGATTTCCAAAAATAGCAATACTACCTCCGTTTGGCGCTATGAGGGAGAGAAGACAGCGAATAGTAGTGCTTTTACCCGCACCATTAGGACCAAGAAATCCGAAAACATCCCCTTTATTAACTGTAAAGGAAACGTCTTTTACAGCTTCAAAACTTCCGAATTTCTTGGAAAGATTTTTGACTTCAATTATTGGTTCGTTCATGGTGATTTTTCAGATACAAAATTACAACAAATATTAGCGCTAGAAGTTGAAATTAAGCACGGGATTGTACAACTATTTTTCAGTTAAAATTAATTCTAGTCCAACCAAGTGAATTAAAGAAATAACTTTGCAGCACCTATGAAACAAAAAGAAACGTCTGTAGCATTTAGCAAGTATCAAGTCATCGCAATTGTAATACTTGCCTTAACACAATTTAGCGTCGTTCTTGATTTTATGGTTATGTCGCCCCTTGGCGATTTAATTATGAAAAACATGAAAATAGCACCTAGTGAATTTGGTGTAGTGGTTTCATGTTACGCTTTTTCTGCTGGAATATCTGGATTTTTTACCGCTACGATTGCCGATAAATACGACAGAAAAAAACTATTACTTGTCTTTTACAGCGGGTTTATTGTAGGAACGCTGCTGTGTGGACTTGCCTCAAACTATTGGTTTTTAGTAAGCGCTCGCATCGTTACTGGCATCTTCGGGGGCGTAATCGGTTCCATTTCGTTAGCCATTGTTGCAGATATATTTGAACTTAATCAGCGCGGGCGAGTCATGGGATTTCTACAAATGGGATTTGGAATCAGTCAAATTTTAGGTATTCCTATTTCGTTATTTCTAGCGACAAAATGGAACTGGCAAGCCCCATTTTATTTGATTGTAGGACTTGCCATAGTTATTTTTACCTTAAGTTTTTTTGCGTTGAAACCAATAGTTGGACACCTTTCGTTACAGCGTGACAATCCGATTAAACACATGTGGAAAACCATTTCCAATAGAAACTACCGAATAGGATTTTTAGCGACTGCATTTATGTCATTAGGGGGCTACTTGATGATGCCTTGGGGTAGCTCATTTTCGGTTAACAATGTTGGAATAGCACAGAGTGACTTACCATTAATGTTTATGATTATTGGACTTTCAACCATATCCATTATGCCAATCATCGGAAAATTGAGTGATCGTTTTAATAAGTATAGCCTATTCGTTGCATCGTCGATTGTGATGATTATATCTGTTGTAGTCTACACCAATTTAGGCCATGTTTCCTTTACCGTTTTGGTGGTAGTAAATATGGTAATGATGGCAGGAATAATGGCACGAATGATTCCATCTCAAGCGCTAACTACCTCCGTTCCTGAACCAAAAGACCGCGGCGCCTTTATGAGTATTAATTCTTCATTACAGCAAATGGCAGGGGGCATTGCCGCATTAGTTGGGGGAGCAATAGTGCAACAAAAAAATGAGTTTAGTCCATTGGAATACTTTGACACTTTGGGTTATGTGGTAATCGTTGTAATCAGTTTAAATATTTTCTTTACGTATCGAGTGTATAATTTCGTAAAGAAAAGAAACTAGTTTTAGCAAATCCAGTTAGGGTAAAATCGAACTATTTCTAATTCGTTTTAAATGTTGTTTTTACTTCACTAACAAAAGCTTGCTTGGATTACGCGTCTGAATGGACGCGTGATCCCACGGGGGAGGGCTTCATACTAAATAAAAGCTCAACCGCAACGGAGCGGTTAATGGCTTTTTTTGTTTCTCTTTAATTACAAAAGCAAGCTCGGATTACGCGTCTGAATGGACGCGTGATCCCACGGGGGAGGGCTTCATACTAAATAAAAGCTCAACCGCTATAAGGCGGCTGGCTTTTTTTGTTTCTCTTCACTTACAAAAGCAAGCTTTTGACGTTCGAGAAAACAAAAAAAGCCAAGCAACGCTTGGCTTTGAATAGTATGGCGGAGAAATAGGGATTCGAACCCCAGGAACCTCTCGGTTCAACAGTTTTCAAGACTGCCGCAATCGACCGCTCTGCCATTTCTCCGTTGTGCAAAAGTAGTATTAATTTAAGAAATTACAAGAACTCAGCAAAAAAAAAATACGTTACTATGTAATGAAAACGTACTTTTGCACTATGAAATTGAGGCAATTATCATTGGAATTCATAAACTCAAGAAATCATAATACCCTAATGGCTTCGCTAGGTATTACTTGTGTGGAAATTGGCGAGGATTACCTTGTGGCAAAAATGCCTGTGAATCACCTTACTGTGCAACCGATGGGACTTCTTCATGGGGGTGCAAGTGCCGCACTTATTGAAACAATTGGTTCAATGGGATCGCTGCTATTAATTGACAACGAAAAAGAATTGGCAGTAGGTTTAGAAGTAAATGCCAACCATGTAAATGGAATAAAAGCTGGCAATGTGCTTGCTAAAGGAACAGTAATTCACGCAGGAAAGAAAACGCATTTATGGCAAGTTGATATCACTGAAGAAGGCACTGGAAAGCTTATCTGTGTAGGTAAATTAACTGTCATGATTTTACAAAAAAGGGACGAATGAGTCTGCTTTGCTATCGATTTCCCAACGAAGAAATAGTGAGGCAAACTGGCTATTTTCACTTACTTTCTGACGTTAATGCAAATTATCAAGGGTTTATTGTAAGTGATTTTACGCAGTCATTGCGCTACGGATTTACAGTTTCTAGTATGCCTTCAGAGCCATTTCATTTTACAGATGAGGAAATAGTTCAAATTGACCAATCAGATTACTTTCGAGGGACAAAAACATTGATGCAATTAATGCAAATGATCCCACTACAAAAAACCGTTTTAACACGCATAAAATGTGTGGATTTTGATGAATCAAATACGGATGTGCTTTTCTTAGCCTTACTTGAAACCTATCCAAACGCACTAGTTTACCTTATATCCGATCCGCTTTTAGGAACTTGGTTGGGAGCAAGTCCTGAATTACTGCTACGATCTGTCGGAGAACAAGGCTTTAGTGTTTCACTCGCCGGAACTAAAAAAAGCACCGACTTCACACCGTGGACAAAAAAAGAACAAAACGAACAAGAAATAGTAAGTCAATTTATCGAACAACAATTAACTGAATTAGCGAGTCACAGCATAGAAATGATTGGCCCGTACGATTACGAAGCGGGACCTGTTAAGCACTTGAGGACGGATTTTTCCTTTCGAACAAAACTAGACGAGTTATCCATTTTGAAATCGCTCCACCCTACCCCAGCTGTCAGCGGAATGCCACGAGCATTGTCATTGGAGGTTATTGAAAACATTGAAGAACACGAGCGATCTATTTACACGGGCTATTTGGGTATTCTAAAAGAAGGTGATTCAAAAATATATGTGAACCTGAGGTGTTGTCAAATTCAACGTAAGAAAATGTGCCTTTATTTGGGTGGTGGCTTTACCCCTGATTCTATTCCTGAATTAGAGTGGGAAGAAACAGAAAATAAAAGTAAAACCATACTTGACCTTGCTCAAAAATTGTAATTTTGTTTCATGTTAAGCAGTGATAAAAAGGTCGTTCAGTTACTTATTGATCAATGCCATATGTACGGTGTTCGTAGCGTTGTTATATCACCGGGCTCAAGAAATGCACCACTTTCCATTGCCTTTGACGAACATCCTGCAATTCAAACATATGTGGTACACGATGAACGAAGCGCAGCATTCTTTGCTCTTGGCATGTCAGAAGAATTAAATGAACCGATTGCCCTTTGTTGCACATCAGGTTCTGCTGCATTAAATTATTTTCCTGCTGTTGCAGAGGCCTATTACCGATGTATACCACTTATTGTAATTACCGCTGATCGTCCGAGCGAATGGATTAATCAAGGAGATGGCCAGACCATTATGCAACAGCATGTATTTGGAAATCACGTCCGATATTCGACTAACCTTGGCGATGCGGACTTTTCGGCTAATAAACAATGGAAATACCAACTTGAAACTGCCCTAGCGTTTAATAGCGCCTTATCCACTTGGAAAGGTCCCATTCATTTTAATGTAAGTTTAAGTGAACCACTTTACAATTCTGTTGAAAAAACGACAGAATACGGTCGGAAAATAACCCAAGTTTCAACTCAAATTGATTGGAATCAGGAGTTTTCAAACTTCATACAACTGGGCTTAGAAAGTGAAAAGATATTGGTCCTTTGTGGCCAAATGCCAAAATCAGAAATACTACAAATCGCCTTAATCGAATTTGCAAAACGCGATAATGTAGCAATACTTGCGGACAATACAGCCAATTTATCCAGTGAATTATTTAATAATTGTATTGATCGTAGCATACATGGAATGCTAGAAACAGACAAAGAAAATTTATCCCCAACATTATTAATTACATTAGGTGGTGCAATCGTTTCAAAAAACATTAAAAATTTCATTAGAAAATATCCACCTAATCAACATTGGCGACTGGGTTATCAGTTCCCTGGTATGGATACTTATCAATGTTTGAGTCATGAGTTACCTATTCAACCCGAACTTTTTTTTCAGAAGCTAAGTGAAGGCGAGAAAACGTTAACAAATTCCACCTACAACAAACTGTGGAAGTCAATCGATAAGGATAAGCGGCATAAAGCTGAGTTTTATGCACCAAACTCAAGTTCTTTAAGCGACCTACTTATTTTTAAAACCATTTTTGAATTGATTCCCGATTCAATAGTTTTACACATGAGCAATAGCTCTGTCATTCGCTACTGTCAGCTCTTTGATACAAATACAACTATCGATTACCGCGCCAATCGGGGAACAAGCGGCATAGACGGCAGCACGAGCACGGCACTAGGGGCTGCAGTTGCCAACCCAAATCGCCAACATTTGTTGATAACAGGCGATATTTCGTTTGCTTATGATAGCAATGCACTTTGGAATAAATACGTACCCAAAAATTTAAAAATAATTGTTATCAATAATCAAGGAGGAGGAATTTTTAGAATTATCCCCGGTTCGTCGACATCAAAACAACTAAATCCATATTTCGAAGCGGAACACGACCAACAAGCAGCTAAAATTGCGGCTGCTTATGGTTTGTCGCATGCCACTATTAAAGACCAAAATACACTTTTCGATCAACTTCAAACTTTTTTAACCACTACATATCCTGAGGCATCGCTGCTTGAAATTTTCAGCGATTCAAAAGAAAACCCCATACAATTTCAAGCATACTTTAATTTCTTAACTTCGTAGTATGATGCACTATTTTGATATATTTTTACTTTGGCAAGGTTGGCTGTACTTGCTCATTCTAACCCTCTTAGAGGTAGTACTTGGAATAGACAACATCATCTTTATCAGTATTGTAACGGATGAGCTTCCTCTAAATAAAAAAAGAAGTACTCGTAACATTGGACTCGGTTTGGCGCTGATAATCCGACTGGTTTTACTAGCCGCTGTCGCCTGGTTAATGTCGCTCACCAATTCACTATTTTCAATTTTTAATATTGACTTTTCATTTCAAAGTATCATTTTATTACTCGGCGGTTTATTTTTAATTTATACAAGTACCGTCGAAATGCACCGAAGTGTAAAAGGTTTTAAAGAAGATAAAAAGGCAAAAAAAACAACTATTTCAGCCATTATTCTTCAAATTGTTGTGATCGACGTAGTTTTTAGCTTTGATTCGATTATATCTGCCGTTGGTATGACCAACGGACTTCAAACAGATACGGGAAAAGATCCAACAACTATTATCTATATTTCTGTAATAATTTCTATGGCCATTATGATGATTTTTGCGGGAAAAATTAGTCAGTTTATTGCTGATCATCCAACCATTAAAATGATAGCACTTAGCTTTTTAGTAACTGTTGGGGTGTTGCTCATTGGTGAAGCCTTTGGTGCTCACATTCCAAAAGGGTATGTTTATTTTAGCCTTGTTTTTTCTTTAATAGTTGAACTAATGAATATTAAAATGAGGAAGAATAAAAACATGACATGACGAAAAAAGAAGCGGAACAACTTCTTCAACTAGACCAATTTGAAAGTATAGAGGATGCCATCGAGCACTTTATTTTTCCAATTAAAAACTTCCTTCTTACCGCCCCAATTCTAGAAAAAACATTTCATAGTAAAGTTAACAAGCTACAAATGCTCGTGGAAATTTTGGCCTGTTTAAATGTGGAAGAAGAAAAAGAACCACTCGATTTGCCAAACGTTGAATTTTTGAAACAAGCGGAGGTGTTGCCCACTTACATTGCATACGAAAAGCTAATTGCATTGCATTACCTTAAAATTTCTGGTAGTCAAAATCCTGGTGAACTGCATTCAATTTGTAAAAACTTACTCCATATTCATTCGCTTTATGCTGCCATGTGGAGAAAGTATTCATTTGAGTTTTTTGGTACTGTTCTTTTATCAAAACCCTTAGACCGAATGATCTTTCATTTGATATTGAAAAATCTTTTTGAATCAGGTATAAAAACGTGGGAAGAAATGGCAACAAAGCAAGCATCTTTACCGCTCGAATTTCGAATGGAAATCGAAAGAATTAGACAATCAGTAACCTAAAAAACTAATCGTTCGCAAGTGCCAAAGCCGTTCGTAATTCATCTGTCAATAGGTAATCAGGTGCTTTTTCAAATGCACTTTTTGTGCCTTTAGGAGAACGAACTTCAAAAATAGCCACTTCCTTATTCATCGCTTGAATTTCCTTCACCTGTGCAGAAGATATAACTGCATTTCGTATGATTAAACCTTTGCATGCAGGAGCTTGCGCTAAGACCTCAATGCCATATTCACAATTATCCGATGCATAAAAAACATTGAAATTTAAGGACAATAAATCAAGTAAGTCTAAATTATTCGTGATCAAAAAGATATTCGTTTTATCTTCTATTCCTAAATCAAGTAATGCATCTCGCATCTGAAGGGTATTTACTTGTTCGTTCTTACATGCATTCAAGTGACGAATATCTAAAAAAAGTAACTTGGCACTAAATAAATTTAGGAGATTAGGATTTACTTGCACCAATTTTTCCCTATGAATTGTTTCGTAATGCACTTCGTTTAACGTTGCTGTTTCGTGGTCATTTATACATCCGGTAATAGTTGATTTTGTATCGAGTAGTTCATCGTGATAGCACCACAATTGGCCTTGTTTATCTAACTGAAGGTCCAATTCAACACCACTACAACCTGAAAACGAAAGCGCAAGTTGAATGGCCTCATATGAATTATCAGCATAGATTGACGTAGAAGAATTTAATCCCATGGCAGCATGTCCTACTATTTTAGTCCTCTCATCCACTACTAACTTATTGCAAGCGCAAAAAATTAATGCCACTAAAAATAGTTTAACGAAAGGCATAAGCTAAGGCAATTTTAATGTGATAAGCCAATGCATATGACTGGACTTGCGAATTAGCTAATCCACGAAAATATTCTGCAAACGGACCGAGGCCAGCTTGGTGAAAAAATTGAAGCCTTGATTTATTTATACCGCCATAAAAACTATACCCAAACATGAAATCGTATTGATAGAGCTTATTCCCAACTTTCAAAAATGCAGCGTTAAAACCCGCCATCGGACCGATAGAAAAAGTGGACGATTTGCCAAGTAACTTACCAATTGGAAGAGCCACATATGTGCCCCATTGGGGATAAAATTGTTGACCTCCAAATGAAGTTCGGGTTCCCAAACTAAACGATACACCCGCATCAAAGGAGCTAAAATTTCTTTGGAAAGTCAATCCTGAAAAAATATCCATTCGCTGGTAAGAAGCACCTAATAAAAGTAATGATTTAGGCAACACATCGACACGCGAAACTTGTGTAAAAGTAAAAAAGCAATTATGTAATGAAAATAAGAGAAATACGAATCGAAGCATGACGTTTAGTCAAATTTCGGACATTTTTTACAAGAAACTCCTTTAATCTTGTACTTTTTACAACACTTTTTCTTTTTAGATAAAGAACAAGCGGTGCAATCAGCCGATTGACTACCTATTTTAACGTCGTTTTCCTTATGAGTGCCCATCTATTTAGAATAATTCTAAACAAAGTTAGTAAAGATTATTTTATTAGCACGAAATTTAAATAAAAATTTATTAGAACAATGTCATTTGATCCTCGTCGCCATCTTTCTTGGTGAAATCCCATTCGATGGTTGGTCCGCTTTTGTCGTTAGAATCATCTGAAGGACTAGCTGGATTAGTATCTTCATTAACGGCGTCTTCATTGGAGTCAAGTTCCAATTCATCGAAAGATACTATTTCCTCCTCGTCAACTGGCCAGGGCTCCGGACTTTCGTCTATAGGATGCGTCAACACAATCTCCTTTACCTTTAACTTTGTCACTTGATTACCTTGCGCCTTCATTCCTTTAACCTCAATTAAATCCGCTAGATTAAGCAATGTATCTGCTAGATTCTTAGTTTCTTTTAATAACTTATTGTAGATTATTTTAATTGCTGGGCGATAAGCAGTTGAAACGACATCCATGTACGATCCTTGCCCTTCACTAATAAACGAGATTCGCTTATCAGAGGTCACCTCACAAAGGAAACGTTTTACGAAATGCAATTCCTTTGGACCGTCAAAGTAGACAGTGGAAACGGCACGATCTTGCTCCCACTTTTCAATATGGAGCATATCCTCATCGAAATGTGTTGATAAATCGAAGGAGCTAAGTCGGTATTCGCCATTTTTATACAATGTTAAAATTCGATCACTACCCTTGAATGAACCGAGAAATTTACCTCTGGATTCGTCATTTAAACGCCCAACGATACTATCGTACCAAATTTTTCGCGCTGCCAAAGTAGATCCACCCACTTCTTTTTGAATAATTTTCTGCACAATTTCTTTAGTAACACGATTTCCAGCTGAATTTCTTCCTTTTATTATTAATTCGCCCAAATCAACATCGAAGCGCAGCCGCTTAAGGTGTGGGCGAGGACGAAGTAGAACAGAAATCACCTCTCTTTCACCATTGGGATGCACGGAGAAATACAACATTTTTGATCCCTTAGTTCCCTTGGTCAAATCGTAGCTTGTGTCGCGTGTAATCGAATTGACATAAAAACGCTTCATCATCGTTGCACCACCGATACCATCTTGATAAAAAAGATGATAAATTGTGCGCATATCCCCTTTCTTCCAAACACTAGCAAATATTAAGTCTTTTCCGACAAATTTCTTATCAGCAACTTTCGAAATCAGCATTTTTCCAGTTGAAAAAAAGCAGATTATATCATCAATATCAGAGCAGTCGCCAATCGGCTCGTTTTTTCTCAAACCATAACCAACAAAACCTTCTTCGTAATCAACATATAATTTCTTATTCGCAATAATTACTTTAGAAGCGGTAATAGTATCAAAGGTTTTAATTTCCGTCTTTCTTTCGCGACCAGCACCGAAGCGCTTTTTTAAATCACGAAAATACTCAATTGCATAATCGACTAAAAGTGCTAGATGTCCTTTAACAATTTCAATTTCCGCCTCTATTTTAAGCAATGCATCGTCTGCTTTTGTTGAATCAAAACGGGTAATTCGAATCATCGGAATTTGCGTAAGCTTTAACAAATCTTCATCCGTTATGGCACGAATTAATTGTTTTTTGAAAGGCTTAAAACGATCATACAAATACACGTACAAGGATTCTCTGTCAGCGTACAATTTAAAATCGATATACATTTCGTTGTTAATGAACAGTTTTTCTAGCGTCAAAAAATGCCATTGATTTTCTAGTTCATCTAAGCGAATTTCCAACTCCAATTTGAGCAAGCGAACCGTGTTATCGGTATTGATTCGCAAGATTTCAGAAACCCCAATAAAACGTGGTTTATCACCATCAATAATGGATGAATTTGGCGCAATAGACACTTCACAATCCGTGAAAGCATACAAGGCATCAATTGTTCTATCGGGCGAAACACCTGGGGCAAGGTGCACGATAATTTCGGCTATTGAAGAAGTGTTGTCTTCAATTTTTTTAATCTTAATTTTTCCTTTATCGTTCGCTTTGAGCACAGATTCAATTAACGAACCAGTTGTTGTGCCAAGAGGAATTTCATGAATCGTTAATGTCTTATTGTCTAGCTTTTTAATTTTCGCTCGTACACGCACCCTACCGCCGCGCAAACCATCGTTGTAGCCACTAAAATCAGCCATTCCACCATTTGGAAAGTCTGGCAATAATTCAATTTTCTTTCCTCTTAAATGATTAATTGATTGTTCTATTAGCTCCACGAAATTATGCGGTAGAAACTTACAAGCCATTCCGACAGCGATTCCTTCAGCACCCTGCGCAAGCAAGAGTGGAAACTTCATGGGAAGTTGTTCTGGCTCACGATTTCTGCCGTCGTAAGAAGTTAACCAATTGGTAGTTTTTGGATTAAAAGCCACATGCAGGGCAAACTTAGATAATCGAGCTTCAATGTACCTTGGCGCTGCTGCCCCGTCACCGGTAAGTGTATTTCCCCAATTTCCTTGGCAATCGATCAATAAATCTTTTTGTCCCAATTGCACCAAGGCATCGCCAATAGAAGCATCACCGTGCGGATGATACTTCATCGTATTTCCGATGATGTTAGCCACCTTGTTGTAGCGCCCATCCTCTAACTCACGCATCGAATGCAAAATCCTTCGTTGAACAGGCTTTAACCCATCCATAAGCGCAGGAACCGCCCTTTCTAGTATCACATAACTTGCGTAGTCGAGAAACCAATTTTCGTATAATCCACCAACGGGAACAATTTTCTCGTCTACTTTTTTACTGTCAAAAGGACTTTGCTCTTCATTTGGTGATCCGAAAATTCCTTCGATGTCTTCCTCTGCCATTTACGCTACATTTTCGAATTCATCCAATAAATCTTCCTGCAAGGATTTAGCCGCAGGATCTTTTTCAACTCGTAAATTATCAATAATAAACTCTTGTCTTTCAGGCGTATTTTTACCCATGAAGTAAGAAAGAATTGAGTCAATCGAGGCCTCTTTGGTCAGCAGAACGGGTTCCAAGCGAATATCTTCCCCAATAAAATGAATAAATTCATCGGGAGAAATTTCACCCAAACCTTTAAAACGTGTTATTTCAGCTGATTTACCAATCTCATCAATAGCCTTTCTTCTTTCATCCTCGGAATAGCAATACAATGTTTTCTTTTTGTTACGTACCCTGAACAATGGCGTTTGCAATACATACACATGATTCCTTTTTACTAAATCAGGAAAAAATTGAAGGAAAAAGGTCAAAAGGAGCATACGAATATGCATTCCATCAACATCAGCATCCGTGGCAATTACAATTCGTCCGTACCGTAAATTATCCATATCGTCCTCGATATCTAGCGCTGCTTGAATGAGGTTAAATTCCTCATTTTCATAAACTATTTTTTTAGTTAAACCATAGCAATTGAGTGGTTTACCCCTTAATGAAAATACCGCTTGTGTATTCACATCACGTGACTTTGTAATGGAACCACTGGCAGAGTCCCCTTCCGTAATAAAAAGTGTCGTTTGCTCTCTTCGCTCGTCTTTTAAATCCGTCAAATGCAAACGACAGTCTCGTAATTTTTTATTGTGTACACTTGATTTTTTGGAGCGTTCTCGCGCAATTTTTCGAATACCGGCCAACTCTTTTCGTTCCCTTTCCGATTGCTTAATTTTTTTCTCAATTGTTTCAGCAACATCTGGGTTTCTATGCAAGTAATTATCAAGTTTATCCTTTAAAAAATCATTTACAAAAGCACGCATTGATTTTCCATTCGGTTCAATTTCCTGCGAACCTAATTTTGTTTTAGTTTGCGATTCAAAAACGGGCTCAACTACTTTTACTGCAATTGCGGCAACGATAGACTGACGAATATCCGAGTGCTCATAATTCTTATTGTAAAAATCACGAATTACCTTTGCAACTGATTCCCTAAAAGCACTTTGATGCGTTCCACCTTGCGTAGTATGTTGACCATTTACAAACGAATAATAGTCTTCACCGTAGGTTTTTCCGTGCGTAAAGGCCACCTCAATATCCTCGTCTTCGATATGAATGATTGGATAAAGTGGATCGCCATCCATGTTGTTCTCCAACAAATCTTTTAAGCCGTCTTTTGACTGGTATTTTTCTCCATTAAAATGAAGGGAAAGACCACGATTTAGGTAGCAATAATTCCAAATCATTTTTTCTAAGTACGCCGTTTTGAAAGCGTATTTTTTGAAAATACTTTCGTCGGGAATAAATTCTACGTAGGTTCCGTTGGCTTCGTCGGTTTTTTCAATTGGCGATTCACTTACCAATTCTCCTTTACAAAACACCGCTTGTTTTTTCTCTCCGTCTCTTACAGTATAGAGCAAAAAATGAGAAGAAAGCGCGTTCACTGCTTTAGAACCAACGCCATTTAATCCAACCGACTTTTTAAATGCCTTCGAGTCGTATTTACCCCCAGTATTCATTTTTGAAACAACCTCAACCAATTTTCCCAATGGAATACCACGTCCATAATCCCTTATGCTGACGAGTCCATCTTTTACTATAATATCTACCTTCTTGCCATTACCCATCACGTACTCGTCGATGCAGTTATCAACAATCTCTTTAGCTAAAATATAAATTCCATCATCAGCAGCGGCACCGTCGCCCAACTTACCAATGTACATGCCAGGGCGCAAGCGGATGTGCTCTTTCCAATCGAGGGATCGAATATTATCTTCGGTATATTGATTTTCGGCCATTTGAAGTGTGTACTAACAAATTTAATAAGTTAAGGCGCAACAACTACAACAAAAAAAACGAGTTATGCACTTATTTTGGTTGAAAACAAACTACCTGCAGTACGTTTTCCTTTCAAGGGTATATTTGTTAAGAAACGTATTTTCATAAAAAAAGCCGCAATAGCGGCTTTTAAATAGTGAGCTGATTTTACTTATGCTTTCAACCGTTTCGAGAAATCAATTAATATTGGTGTTGCAACACAAAGCGATGAATACGTACCGATAATAACACCAACGAGTAAAGCGAACAAAAAGCCCTTAATTGCCGGTCCACCAAAAATGAACATGATGAGTACAACTACGAATAGAATCATGGACGTGTTAAAGGTTCTACTCAAGGTCGTATTAAGTGATTTATTGATGATTTCATAATGATGTTCATCCTCCTTGCTATTTCGTAAATTTTCACGAATTCTATCAAATACAATAACCGTGTCGTTCATGGAATAACCTATTACTGTTAAAATCGCAGCAATAAAAGCTTGATTTACATCTAAACTAAAAGGTAAGTAACCGTGCAATAGCGAAAAAATAGAAATCACAAAAAATGCATCGTGCGCAAGACCGACAATTGCACCCAATGAATACTGCCAGTGTCCAAAGCGAAGAAAAATATAGGCAAATATAGCTACCATCGCCAATCCAATCGCCCAAGCAGATGAACTCCACAACTCACTGGACACCGAAGCAGAAACGCTTCTCGATTCATCTATGGTGTACGATCCCATCTTATCTTTACAAGCGTCAAGACCTTGTTTAATTTTATTGGCTACCTCAACGTTAGCGCCGTCGTTATTAAGTTTATAGTTAGTAATAATTTCAACTTTATAATCCGTTCCTTTCGTCTTTAAATCAATAGAGGCCGCTTCCCCTTTTTCCACCAAAAATTTAGCTAGGTTGCCCCGCATGTATTCGATATCTGCTTTTTTCTCAAACTTTGCGACACATGTTCTTCCTCCTGTAAATTCAACACTTTGCTTTAAACCTCTTGTTACCATCCCTATTACGCCAAGAATTGTTACCGATATGGAAAAAATATAAAAATACTTTCTGTTTCCAATCCAGTCAAACTTAATGTTTTGGAATAATCCCTTAGAGAATTTAGTGAAGAAAGTAATTCCTTGCCCTTTATTTAACCATGCATGGATAACGAGCTTAGAAATAATAATAGCAGAAAACAAGGAGGTGAAAATACCAATGATTAAGGTGGTTGCAAATGACTCAATTTCACCAGTTCCAAAAACCTTAAGAATAATTGCCACCAATAAGTGGGTAACATTTGCATCAATGATGGAAGGTAATGCCTTTTTAAAACCAACATCAATGGAACCAGTTAAATCCATTCCTTTGTATTGTTCTTCACGAATACGTTCAAAAATTAATATATTCGCATCCACCGCTGTACCTATTGTTAACACAATACCGGCGATTCCAGCTAAAGTTAACACTGCTCCAAAGGAAGCAAGGAATCCAAAAATAAAAACTACGTTGATGGTTAATGCGATGTTGGCAGCCATTCCCGACTTACCGTAATAAAAATACATGTAGAACAACACCGCAATAAATGCGAATGCAAAGGAAACTAGACCAGCTTGAGAATTTTCCTTACCGATAGTAGGACCTACTTTCATTTGTTCCTTGATAATACATGGTGCAGGCAATGCGCCACCGTTTAACAAACCTGATAAATCTTCTGCCTCTTGGAAAGAGAAACTTCCCGAAATTTGCGTATTACCCGAAGTAATTGGATTAATTACCGTTGGAGCACTAAAAACAACGTTATCCATTGAAATAGCGACAATTTTTTTCACGTTATCAGTTGTCATTTTACCCCAAGCATCGGAACCATCCGGGGTCATTTGAAGATCAACAGTTATTTTACCATCTCGTTGGTCGAAGCCGGTAGATGCTTTCAAAATATGAGAACCGTTTACTTTTGCTTTTCCAGATTCAGGAACTTTGCACGCATACAGGAAGTACCCCATTTTCTTAAGCTTCTTATCTAATTGTTCTGGCTCGGCACCCCACATGAAGCGCACATTTGGAGGGAAAGCAGTCATAACATCACTCCTACGAAGTATTGATTCCACTTTCGCTTTATCACCAATCTGCACAGCGCCAATTGCGAAATCGCCAACAGGTTGAATCAAATCGATTAAACCCTTTACACCTTTTTTATCAAGCGTAGACAAACTTTCCACGCTAGATGTATCTTTTTTAATCGAGTCATTGGACTCTGTAATCTCTTCGCTTTTGGAAATAGTATTTGCTTTCTCTAACTCAATTTTCAGTTCGCTTGGTGCATAGGTTTCAAAAAACTCCAAATTAGCAGTTGATTGTAGTTTTTGAGCAACCGTATTTTCATCCTGAACACCAGGTAATTCAATGTAAAGTCGATTATTAGCACCATCCTTTTGGATGTTTGGTTGCGCAACTCCAAATTGGTTAATTCGGCGACTCATAATTTGTTCAACGCCATCCATTGAAGATGAGATTAGCTTGCGAAAATAAGCCTCCACCTCAGCGTCTGTTGATCGAATACCGATACCCTCCCCTTTAAAAACGTAATTTAGTGGAAGGTCTTTATTGATTTTTTTGTATTCAGAAATGAAGGCGTCAAGAAAATTCTTTTTGTTTAATTTTAATGCTGCGTCATAGGGCTTTCTGAACTTTAAATCACGTGGGTTTTTAGCGTAATTTTTGATTAAATCGGGCAAAGAAATTTCCAAAGTAACGCTCATTCCACCAACTAAATCCAAACCAAAAGCAAGGGAACGTTTTTTAACTTGTGAAAACGTAGAACCAAAAACAGGATAAACTTGCTTTTCGCCTTTCTCACGTAAAATTTCGTTTAAGAAAGCTGCTTTTGCCAAATCAGCGCCGTCAGCGTCGTTAAAATCTACCTTCGTATTATTGGATAGATAAGCAATACCGTCATTGCTCATGGCTTCTATACGTAATGCTTTCACCTTTTGGGTGGCTTTTTTCTCTGCCGCGGCCTCCACATTACTCGCTACCCAAGTAAAGGAAAGCTGGTATAAACAAACGGCAACTAGTAGAATACTAATGAACCAAAAAAATCCTTTATTTCTCATTGAATTATTGTTTTAACTATTTTTTTTTAAGGGTGCAAATATAAGATTTTCGATTGGTAAAGTCAATTATAAAGAACAGTATTTGATTGTGCCTACACTAAACACAAAAAACTAAGTGCTTGGTTTCTTCAATTCATGGTAAAAAGCCATCAATTTATCGCTAAAATTACTCCACGAATTAGCACTATTTTCAACCCTAATATTTTCTTCAAATTGTTTTTTAAGTTGTTTTAAAAAGTAAAACTGTATAGCCTCAGCTAACAAGGATACGTCAGCAGTGTCGATTACAAGTCCTGTTTTTTGATGTTCAATCGTTTCAGCAAGACCGCCAACATTTGTTGCAATTATCGGCAATTCAAAATGATTAGCAATACTCGTTATCCCACTTTGCGTGGCTGATTTATAGGGTAATATGCACACATCGGCAGCTGAAAAATAATCTTTAACAGCAGCATCATCAATGTAATTAGTAAACAAAGTGACCCGATCACTCAAAAAATGTTTATCAATACAAGCCTGGTATTTTTGAAAGCTACCATAAACTTCCCCGGCAACTATTAAATGAAATTCATCCGTTAAAAGCGCCATGGCATCAAGCAGGAGGTCAAGCCCCTTGTAATCGCGAATAATACCAAAAAACAAAAGTATTTTCTTTGTCGAAAGTTGCGCTATCCCTAATTTTTTCAAACTTTCCTCTCGTGCTATTTTTTCGCCAAATTGATTATAAACGGGGTGTGGCACATGAATATACTTAGCATCAGGCCTGTAGTGCAATAGATCTTTAAGGACTTTCTCCGACATCACAATGAATCCATCATTTCGTTTAAGAAAATAATGATTACACCAATTATCAAAAAATCGCTTTTCGTGTGGAATTACATTATCTAAAATTGAAATTCGGATAGTACCTTTTTTTTGTCTTCCGAGGACGTAACCCAAACTTGGTGCGAAGAAAGTCATCCAATACTTGGTAACAATCAAATTGGGTTGTAGCTGCCTAATTTTTTGAGCAGTTCGAACGTAGGTCCAGGGAAGAATTGAGTCTAGCCAACGTTTAGACGGAATCTTGTCTGCGGCATCTGCGTCGCTAACCAATTGCGTTTTTCCCGGAAAAAGAATAGCGGGGTACTGCCTTTGAAAAGTAATCGCCTCCACCTGGTATTTTTTTTCAATTTCACGGTATATCAAGGCATTAAATTGGGCTATTCCTCCTCGGTATGGGTAAAAAGTAGAGAGGAAAACAACTTTCATGGTTTACCAAGAACTAATTCCTCCATTGCAAGCACTATTGTTTTGGATTCAATTGAAAGCATACAAGGTGCCTCAAACTTGCACGTATTTCCAAAATAACATTGACAAGGAGAAGGCGGACCAATTAGTATTCCTCTTCCATACAGTTCAAATTCATACGGATTAAAAATGGTATTCATCAGCACTAACTTTTTCTTCAATGCTGTAGCAATGTGCATCATCATCGTAACCTGAGTTACTACTCCGTCGCAATTATTGGTGATGGCAATAAACTCATCAAGGGCAAAATGACCGGGATAATAACACGAAGCTGCAAGACTCAATCTTTCATTTTTTTCGTGCTCTAGTTCTCCGCCTAAAAATACCGGAAAATAACCTTTTTGCTTCAGCGAATTTGCCGTTTCAATCCATTTTTCTTCCGACCACAACCTTGTATTCCACCTTGGACCGCAGCCCGTATTGAGGCCAATAACTATTTTTCCTTTTGACAAATCCAACATCTTCACTTTCCATTCATCAGCCATTTCTTCATTTAAATGGATGACATATCCTTCTTTATTAAAGGTAAAGTGACTTATTTCAAAAATCTCTTCAAGGTAACTTTTCGTGTTTTCCTGGGATAAGGAATCGAAATATCCGGTTAACAGTTTGCGTTCCGCCGCTGGCGTACAGGCTGCTATATGACCATCCTTCCATGTAAAACCAAATTTTTCTTTGGCAGTAATTAAGGATGTTAGTAGGCACGCTTCCTTGTCTTTATCCAAGTTAATGACAATATCAAATGCAGTGTGCTGTAGATTAAAAAGCGACACTTCATTCAATGGTAGTATTTCCTCAATAGAGTTTTTAGGCAAGATACTAGGACTTAATGTCAGCCAAGAAATGTGCGCGTTTTTGTATTTTTCGCGTAATTTTTCTAGAAGGGGAGTGGTGCGAATCACATCACCGAGCGCGCCTAACTTAATAATTAAAATCTTGGATTTGATGGGCAAGTAATGTTTGCAATCTAGGCAAATTGATCCATCCACCTTGTTCGGCTTGCAGGGAATAGCACCACGAAAATGCAGGCAATCAAATTTGGTATCTTTGTGGTTCATTTTTACAAATTAGGGCAAAAATAAATGATTGCGGTCAATTGTCAATTTTTAATTCCCGTAATCGATAATTTCCATGAATATTTCCGTCCCGAATTTAACGTTTAAGGTATCAAAATTCATAATACTGAGGTCTTTGTATACTTTGCGAATCATCCCGACATTCGCAGCATACTCATCATATTTTCTTTTGTAAGCAATTAAGTTACGCTCATTCATTTGCTCCACACGAACAGTGCTATCGAAAGAAAGTCCATTGATTGTTTTTTGTTGAAAGATAAAATCATAATAGGCTTCTTCATTTTCAAGCGCATTGTACTGATTGGTATTCCAAAATTTTGTTGCGGTGATAGGAAAAACTAATTTTACTTTTCGTTGATTTTCCTCTACTAATTCAGCGTTGTTCTGTTGAATTATGGTGGTCCATAAATCAGTAATTACCCATGGACTAAACATGTTTGGCCGTTTAGAACGAAAAAATTTTCTTGCTACTCTTCCTTGATTGTCTGAAACTGTATCGCCAATTAATGTTTTAAGTTGGTAGTAGGTAGTGTCGTGCTTTATCATTGCATTATCATCGTGTTTAATTTCTATCACGTCGTAAATTACATAGTTGCCCGGAATTAAACCAAAAAAGTGCTGATTTAAGGGCAAGGCGGTCGTATTCCCCTTGTCTTTTTTGCAACTTGGCAAAACAAGTAAGAACAGTAGGAACAATAAAGTAGTATTTTTTATCATCTTCATCGATTTCAAATATACAAAACTAATCAGTGGGGTTGATGCCCTTTTGAACACAATATTTCAAGTGTTTCTCTAATTCTTCTCCTTTCAATTCGAGTCCTTTGTAAAAAAATGCTTTTCCCAGTAGTTTTCCTTTGATGTCATACGTATATGCCCAACCGTGCAGGAGACCTTTTTTAAAATTACTACGCGATGAATTTATGCCATTGGGATGAAAGTTTATCCATTCTCCTTCCTTAAAATTCAAGTGATAATTTCCTTTATCCATTGTATTTCCTTGCATAAAAAACGACTCGTATTGTCCTTCCAATAGGCTATCAATGTAATTCTCGATGCTTAAAACCTTTGCCTTATCCTCGTCTTGTCCTTGTAAATAATAGCTTATCTTCCTCCCATTTAACTTATCATCACGATACATTTCATTACTCAAAATAAATCCTTGCTCATTGAAATTTGTCCAAAGTGAGTCTTTCTTCATATCCGTATAAAAACCAGTGGCCATTAGCTGCTCATTTTCGAAATAAAATTTAGCGTAAGATTTATTATTTATATGCTGATGCAAGATAAGCGCCTTAACTTTTCCCGATGCAAAGTAATAGCGAAACTCACCGAACGGTTTATTGTCTTTAAATTGGCCTTGGTAAATGGCCACTTTACTTTCGGGATAATATTTTACCCAAGCACCCTGCTTCCGGCCTTTTTGATCCACTTTATTTAGCTGCGCGTTGTGGATTATTGGAATAAAAAATAGGATAAACACCAGGTATTTCAACATAGGCTTAGGGAAAAATCATGAAGAGACGAGAAACGAAAATCGGGAGAAGATAAAATCACCTCACTCGACTCAATCAATACAGTTGTCATTCCTAATCGTTGACCAAATTCAATATCGCTATCCGTATCACCGACCATTATTGACTTTGAAAAATCAATTCCATCAAATTCCTTTTTCGCCTGAATAGCCATTGTAGGATTAGGCTTTCTAGTTGAAAGCGGATCTTCTTTTAGTTCCGTTGCAGCATATACTTTCGAAATTTTTCCACCGGACAAGCTAACTTTAGCACACATATTTTCATGAATTTGCCCTAACTCCACTTCTTTTAGCAATCCCTTGGCGACACATTGTTGATTGGTTACTACAAAAACATGTAAAAATCGATGCGTTAAATTGGTTAATGCCTCCAATGCGCCGACACAAAAATGAAAATCAGCTTGCTTGAGGACGTAATCGTTGGCGATTCGCTGATTTATGACTCCGTCCCGATCCAAGAATAGAGACCACGTACTATCAATGGAAAGTTTTTTAGTCATACCCCTAACTTGTGAAGAATAAGGTAGTTATTTCTATTGGAAGCACTTCTGCCAATGATTTCTGCCAAAAATCCTGTCATAAAAAATTGCACTCCCATAATCATGGCAACTAGTGCAACAAAGAATTCGGTGCGCTCAGCAAGTAGCCGACCATTTTGATTAATAAATAACTTATCCACTCCTAAATAAAGCGCTAAAACAAATCCAATAAAAAACATTAACATCCCCAAAGCGCCAAAGAAGTGCATTGGTTTTTTGCCAAATTTTCCCATAAAAGCAACCGTCATTAAATCCAATGGTCCATTTAAAAAGCGATTTAATCCGAATTTCGTCACACCAAATTTTCGCGCTTGATGCTGCACTACCTTTTCACCGATATTTTTAAACCCAGCGTATTTTGCCAAGGCAGGAATGTATCGGTGCATATCGCCATACAGTTCAATGCTCTTAACCACAGAAAGTTTGTATGCTTTCAAACCACAATTAAAATCGTGTAGGTGAATACCTGTTATTCTTCGTGCTGCCCAATTGTAGAGTTTGGTAGGAATTGTTTTGGACAGCGGATCATGGCGCTTCTTTTTCCAACCAGACACGACATCAAAGCCATCGACCATGACCAAATCATATAAACCTTTTATTTCATCGGGAGAGTCTTGTAAATCAGCATCCATTGTAATAACAACTTTTCCTGTTGCTATTTCAAACCCTGTGTGGAGCGCGGCTGATTTACCGTAGTTTCGTTGAAATTTCACTGCTTTTACAGCGCTGTTTTTCGTTGCTAAACGTTGAATTACTTGCCAAGAATCATCTGTACTTCCGTCATCTATAAAAATTACCTCGCAATCCAATTGGTGCGCATTGACTACGCGCATTATCCAATCTAATAATTCAGGCAGGGATTCTTCCTCATTTAATAAAGGTATGACAAGGGATACGTCTTTTTGAGTTTCACTCATAGTAGAGTAAAATTAAAATTTTGAACTTGATAAGACAACAAATACAAAAGAATTAATTCAAAATTACTTTTTAAGCACCTTCAAATTTTTATTTCCTTGCACAAAAACAAATACTTTGTTCTGGAAATTTGATAAATCGATGGCCATGTTGTGCTTATCAACCGAATAAGTAGCTAACAGCTGTCCCACTACATCATATAAATGCAATTCCATTCCAATACTTAAGCCAACTAAATTAATATTATCTTCAAAAGGAACTGGGTAAGCAAATAACGATGTCACATTACTTTCTGGCACTTCAGCCACATTATTATTAGTAACATGAAAGTAGTCAAAAGCTGCTTCAGTAATATTTACATCTGGATCTTCATCTGAAATCCGAAGACTTATTTGCATAGTGGAAGTGATTGGCAATAAGCTAGACAGTGCAATACTCTTCGATTCCCAGGTCATAGCATTTACCTGAGGCGCACCTACTTGATCAATAAGTACAGTTACCGTACCATTAGAAGCATAAATTTTTAAGGTATCGTCAATTAAGTAGGGGCCATAATTACAGTAAAAACCTCGTGAATAATTGAAGTAGGGGCTTGTATACGCTGACAAATCCATTGGAGGGGATGTTAAAATGGTTTCACCTTCATCCACATCATCAAAATCAGGATGAAGATTGACACTATTTCCCGTTACAAAGGCAAATTTTCCACAATCAAAAGGTGCGTCCACACCTATTGCAGCACCCGAGTCAGTTGGTTTAGGAATCCCTCTTTCCCAACTTCCTGTTGTGGCGGTACTATTTACGCCCCAACCAAAGTCAAATTCAAAATCGTCGTAATACCCTAGGGGCAATTCGATGGCTAACACACCCGTGTTTTGATCGATAACGGTATCGAAACAAATGGAACGGTATCCCCATTTGCCCACATGAACTCGGTAATTTTGCTGATAATATAAGACAAAATCTTCTTCGCCAATTCCATTCGTAATTCCCAGGTGCTCAATTAAAGGATGAACTAATTTTATTTGTGCGTTACTTATGAGATTTCCGGTACCTTGTTCGGTAACAATAACGGTAAGATTGAAAGGATTGATGGGCACCAACTGAACATCGTGAATGGTGATTTGCCCTTGAACTAAATTAACGGTTTCAATCACCGGAAAATAACCCACTTTTGAATACTCCACCTGAACGCTACCTTGGATAAGCATTCCGGTAGCATAATGCCCATTTATAGCTGAATAATCTGTTTGATCGTTGGGAAGAATATGGACCGCCACATTCTGCAAAGCTAAGGTCGTATTTGCATCGGTAATATCGCCCTCCAAATAACTCGCTTTTTCATACTGCGGACCTAAAATAAAGAGCCCGTTGGTAATATCAGCAGCCAAGGAAATACCTGATGGCAGAAAAGGATAAACACCCCAACATCCATCGTAGCTAACTGTTTGTCCTACATAGGTATCATACTCCGCAACTTTTATCATGTTGTAGGGATACGTGATGTCGTGCACCACAATTCCATCCGAATAATAACTGGTAATCAAGTAATCGCCCATGACATGCGTATTGTGCGGAAGGACACCCGAACCTGGTGAATTTTGTACGCGATCAACTTCTACAATATTCGTTGGATCCGAAATATCATAAGCCGCGATAAACGCACCTGAAACCTCATCAGTAGTAAAAACAAATTGACCGTTTGCAGATGGCCAACTGTTGTGTGTGAAACTGCTCGGCGTTGTTTTTGTCCCTAATAATTGCGGTATAGCTTTGTTACTAACATCCACAATACTTAAAAAGCCATCATAGACATGAGATAAATACATCGTGTCATTTCGGACATAACCGTCGTGACAATACCAATTATCAAAAACACCTACTTCAACAGGCGCCATTGGATTGGTGAAAACATCTAACATTATTACTCCACCATTTCCTCGATTTGCCCCAAAAACGTAGGCGTAGCCAAATTCATCAACGAAACAGGTATGCGCAGATTGCCAAGGATTATTTGTAGGACCAGTATATAAGGTGGTGATCAAATTAGTTGATTGTGGCAAGGGGTCAAGATCAATAATTAGCATCCCATCTTCTGCTTCTGTAGTTACATAAGCATAATCACCAAACGATGAAGGATCGCGCCAAATGGATTCAGAACCCGGCAACCAAAATACCTCAACAGGATTGGTAGGGTCCGTCACATCAACAATAGAAGTCCCTTTTGAAGTACCAACAAGTGCGTATTCATTCCCTAATTCATCGACATAGCCCCAAACATCATTTAAGTTAGCGGCATGTAATTGCTGATAATTAATATGTGACAAAGAGTCAACGTTTAATTGCGCCAACGTTTGGTTTGGCAAGCAGAGCAAAAAAGATAAAAATCCAACAAAAAGGAATTTTTGAATCGCTGAGAAAAAAAAGGTAGATGACTTCATATAGTTAAAGTATAAAAATGGCGGCTATTAGTATGATCAATATAATGACTAAATATTGCCATATATCGGGAAAATAGGTTTTGATGGCTTCTTTCCAATTCATGGAGTAAAGATAGGAAGATTTTTTTTAGAAGAGGGGCGAGATGATCTCGATAAGCTTAATAGGAAGCTAGCCGATTGCTTCTCTCGATACATCCCCAGCAAGCTGGGCCCACTCGATAAGCTATATGAAAGTGGGATAGCGATTGAAATTATCACTTATTAAATTCATTTTTTGTAATTTCACAAACCATGAAAAACCTCCTACACTTAGCCATGACTTGCCTACTTTTTCAAGCTACAGGGCAAAACTGGCAACAACTAACGAATTTCCCAGGGAGCCAAAGAGACGATGGGACAGGATTTGTTATTGGAGACTCGGCTTATTTCGGAACCGGAATGACACCCTGGTGGTCCGTAGAAAGGGATTTTTACGGCTTAAATCTTATCGATGATTCCTGGTTTCCCATAGCATCCTTACCTATGAATGCCGAAAGACAATACGCAAGTGGATTTTCAAGCTCAAGTGGAAAAGGCTACGTTTTTGGAGGATACAATGGAAACCAATTCTTGAATGATTTATGGGAATATAATCCTATTACAAATACTTGGACAGCACTCACCCCACTTCCGGGAATCGGGCGCAGTGGTGCAGCTAGCTTTGTACTAAATGATACTGCTTATATTATTGCGGGAAAAACAGCTACAAGTCTTGCCCTAAACGAAGTATGGGCGTATAGCATTGCAAGCAATACTTGGATTCAAAAAAACAATTTCCCATACGGAAACCTATGGAGATCCTCTGCTACAAAGTTAAATAATAAGGGCTATCTATTATTTGGGCGTGATGAAACTAATTTTTTCCATAATGAACTTTATGAATATGCCCCGAATCAGGATGTATGGACACCAATTTCTAATTTCCCCTCCCTTGGAAGATCGCATTCAAGCGCCTCAGTGATAAACAATGACTTATTCATTTGCTTTGGTCTTGATAGCCTTGGTAATTCTCACAACGATGTCTGGAAATACGATATAAGCCAAAACACGTGGATGAATTACCCAGGAATTCCTTCTATTGGCAGACGTGGAGGAATTGGTTTAGCAAAGGACAATAAGTTTTATTACGCCACAGGCATCGATGAATCGAACGAACGGCTTTTTCAAACATGGAAATTTGACCCCGTTTTAGCTATTCCAACCATAGAAATAGAAAACAAGCAAGAATTACTAAAAATCGTTGATGTATTAGGCCGAGAAACAAGGTTCCAACCAAATACCGTCCAATTATATATGTATAAGGATGGGAGTATTAAAAAAGTGCTGATAATTGAGTGAAGGGGTTTGAAGTAAATTGAAAATTAATCAATTATCCTTATTTTTACTTCAAATATTTGGACTATGCCTTACCACTTGAAAACTTTTGCTGCTTACCAAAACGCCTATGAAAATGCCATTGCTGATCCGGAGACTTTTTGGGGAGAAATCGCTGGGAATTTCCACTGGTTCGCTCCATGGAAAAAAGTAATGGATTGCAAGATGGAACTGGCGGAATTTAACTGGTTTCAAGATGGAAAAACAAATATTTCCTACAATTGCTTAGACCGCCACTTAGCGGAAAAAGGTGCGCAAACAGCCCTGATTTTCGAGCCTAATGATCCCAAAGAAGAAGCTCAGCACATTTCCTACACGGAATTGCATGAACGCGTTTCGCAGATGGCAAATGTGTTGAAAGCAAATGGCATAGAAAAAGGAGACCGTGTTTGCATCTATCTTCCCATGATACCAGAATTAGCAATCAGTGTGCTGGCTTGCGCACGAATAGGTGCTGTGCATTCGGTAGTATTTGCTGGCTTTTCTTCTACAGCTCTTGCATCACGCATTCAGGACTGTGCCTGTAAACTTATGATAACGGCAGATGGTGGCTTTCGCGGCACGAAATCGATTGACCTTAAATCCATCGTCGATGAAGCCTTGCTTACTTGTCCGACAATTTTAAAGTCTTTAGTGGTAAAGCGAACAAATGCACCAATCCAACTGCTTGCTGGTCGAGACACTTACCTTGATGTTGAACTTGAAAAAGTTAGTAGCCATTGTGATGTGACCGAAATGGACGCTGAAGATCCCTTGTTTATTCTATACACATCAGGATCCACTGGAAAACCAAAAGGCATGTTGCATAGCACCGGAGGATACATGGTATATGCCGGATACACTTTTCAAAATGTATTCGATTACCAAGAAAAAGAAGTCTTTTGGTGTACCGCAGATATTGGTTGGATTA
>Ga0247834_1001686_pt1 | contig 36605 bp, 27 predicted proteins | sample LaCruzMarch2015__8_FD_187118 | JGI IMG/M metagenome (GOLD analysis project Ga0247834, IMG submission 187118) | Freshwater microbial communities from meromictic Lake La Cruz, Castile-La Mancha, Spain - LaCruzMarch2015_12m | ecosystem: Environmental > Aquatic > Freshwater > Lake | place: Spain... | reverse complement strand
CGCTCCGTGCGGCGCCGACTGACGGTCCTCGAGAGCGACCACTTCCCGGCCTACGTCGTCTGGGAGCTGACCCTGCGCTGCGACCATGCCTGCGCCCACTGCGGTTCCCGGGCCGGCGGCGCCCGCGACGACGAGCTGACGACGGCGAAGGCCCTTGCGGTGGTGGAAGAACTGCGCGCCCTGCGGACCGGCGAAGTCGTCCTCATCGGCGGCGAGGCCTACCTGCACCCGGGCTTTCTGGACATCGTCCGCGCCATCAAGGCCGCCGGCATGCGGCCGAGCATGACCACCGGGGGCAAGGGCGTCACCGCCGAGCTCGCGCGCGAGATGAAGGCCGCCGGCCTGCACGGGGTCAGCGTCTCCGTCGACGGCCTTGAGGCCGAACACAACCTCATGCGCCAGTCGAAGCACTCCTTCGCGGGCACCATGACGGCCCTCGACAACCTGCGGGCGGCGGGCCTCCTCGTCGCCGCCAACACCAACATCAACCGCCTCAATGCACCGAACCTGGAGGCCCTGTTCGCCATCCTCGCCGACAAGGGGGTCAGCGCCTGGCAGGTGCAGCTCACGGTGCCCCTGGGTCGCGCCGCCGACCGTCCCCAGCTGCTGCTGCAGCCCCATGACCTCCTCGACGTGGTGCCCCGGCTGGCGCGCCTGAAGGAGCAGGCCCTGGCCCGCGGCATCGTGATGATGCCCGGCAACAACCTCGGCTATTTCGGCCCCGAAGAGGCCCTGCTGCGCTCCCCCCACGACGTGCGCGTCGAGGGGGCCGAGCGGGACCATTGGCGTGGCTGTCAGGCGGGCAAGCGCGTCCTCGGCATCGAAAGCGACGGCGGCGTCAAAGGCTGCCCCTCCCTGCAGCCCGCCTACATCGGGGGCTCCCTCACAGACCGGACCCTCAAAGACGTGTGGGAGAACACGGCCGAGCTGGCGTTCAACCGCAGCCGCACCGTCGAGGATCTGTGGGGATTCTGCCGGACCTGTCCCTTTGCCGAGGTCTGCCTGGCAGGGTGCACCTTCACGTCCCACGCGTTGTTCGGCCGGCCGGGCAACAACCCCTACTGCCACTACCGGGCCCGCACCCTCGCTGCCGAAGGCAAGCGCGAACGGCTGGTGCCGGCCCAGGCGGCGGGCGGCCTGCCCTTCGATCACGGGCTGTTTGAGCTTGTCGTCGAGGACCTCACGACCCCCGAGCCCGGCATCCGCGAAAGCGGCGGCGCCCTGGTCAGCATCTCGCGAGCGCCGAAGCGAGCCTGACACGGCACGCGGCTCAGTGGAGGTCGAGGACGGGCCAGCGGTGGGTCTTGGCCATGGCCCGCAGCCGGAAGTCGGGGTTCACGGCGGCGGGACGACCGACGACGGAGAGCATCGGCACATCACTCATGCTGTCGGAGTAGGCGGCGCAGTCGTCGAGGTCGAAGCCGTAGTGCTTCGCGTGGTCCTTGATGATCTTGGCCTTCTCGGGACCGGCCACGATGGGGGGCATGAGCTTGCCCGTGGCCCGACCGTCCTTGAACTGGAGGCGGTTGCCGATGATGTCGTCGGCCTCGAGCATCTTGCCCAGGCGCTGGAGCAGGAAGTCGGGGCTCCCCGACAACAGCACGATCCGGTGGCCCGCCTGCTTGGCCCGCTTCACGAGGGAGAGGCCGTCTTTGTAGATGGCGGGGCGCAGCACGCTGTCAAAGACCTCGTCGGAGAGGTCCAGCAGCCGGTCTTCGGTCATGCCCTCGTAGCCCTTGAACAACATCTCGTTGAAGGTGCTGCGGTCGACCTGGTCGACGGCGAAGAGGGCGGGAATGCTGGCCACGGTCTTTGCGACCCGGCCCATCCCCTTGAAGGGGTTCGACTGGTTCAACAGGTAGAACCACAGGGTGTCGAAAAGGTTGGTGCGCGTGAGGGTACCGTCGACGTCAAAGTACGACGCGGCCCGGTGCTCGCTGCTGCTGTCGGTGCTGGACCCGTTCACGTGGACTTGCATGACTTTGGCATGACACGACCGACGCGCCCGGCAAGGGGGCACCACCAGCAAGCCGAACGGCTGCCGGACGACGACAGAACGACGACGAACGTGCGGCTCGGCGCCTACTGGCGGGTGCGGGTGACGCGGACGGCGGGCTGGGGCTTCTTTTTCGAGAAGACGTCGGCGAGCTTCTCGACGCCGAGGCCGATCCCCGAAAACAGCGCCGCCGGCGCCATCAGCGTGGCCCCCAGCAGGCGCCCGAGGGTGCCCGGTGGTGGCCGGTTGTCGGCGCGGGAGTCGGTGTCGTCGACCTCGGCCGCGGGCTGGGGGGGCATCGAGATCAGGGTGGGCGCCGACGGCACCGGCGGATCGAGCATCTCGAAGCCCGACGACAAGAACGCATCGGGCTCGGGAGCCGGCCGCTTCACCGTGCGCGACGAGTACTCAGCGACAGTGCCGTCGAGCTCCGCCGAAATGTACTCGCCCACGAGGACCGAATTCGAGGCCGCCGGCAGCTGGCGCAGGGCCTCTTCGATGGCCAGATGGAATTCCCGGGCGTTCTTGAACCGCTTCTCGCGGTTGGGGTGCAGGGCCCGGCGCAAGATGCGGTCGATGGCCTTGGGCACGGCAGGCCGAAGGTCAGACGGGTCTGGATAGTTGCCGGCGCGGATGGCGTTGACGACGTCGTCTTCGCTGGGGGTATCGAACAGCCGGCGTCCAACCAACATCTCCCACAACACGCAGCCCACGGCGAAGACGTCGGCACGGCGGTCGAGGGACTCGGCGTTCAACTGCTCGGGGGACATGTAGCGGAACTTGCCCTTGACGATGCCAGCGCGGGTCATGACCCGCTGCAGCTCGCTCTTGGCCACGCCGAAGTCGCACAGCTTGGCCTGACCGCTGCGGGCCACGAGCACGTTCACCGGCGAGATGTCCCGGTGAATGAGACGAAGGGGCTGGCCGTCGTCGTCGGCGCGCTCGTGGGCGTAGTGCAGGCCGCACAGCACGTCCCCCGCGATGCGGAGGGCATGCTGGATGGGGATCGGTCGGCGCACGGCGTTGGCGTTGTCGATGACCCAGCGGACCGTGCAGCCCGCGATGTATTCCATGGCGATGAAGTACGAGCCGCGGTCCTCGCCGAAGTCGTAAATCTGCACGATGTGGGGGTGGTCGAGGAGGGCCTGGACCCGGGCCTCGTCGACGAACATCGCCTCGATTTCGCGATCGCCCAGCAGCTTTTTGTGGATGCGCTTGACCACCAGGGGCTTCTCGAAGCCCCCCGGCCCGGTCTTTTTGCCGACAAAGATTTCAGCCATGCCGCCGGCGGCCAGCAATTCGGTCACTTCGTACGGGCCAATGCGCTCAGACACCCCCGAACCATCGACACTCGGCAGCAGACCGTCAACCCGTCGTCATGGCTCGAGCCTCGAAGAGAAACCCGCTCTGGGGTTTGTCGCCGAGGCGAGTCTCTTGAGGGGCGGGCGGGGAAACCTCCCCGCCAGAAAAGCTGTGCCTCGAAGAGAAACCCGCTCTGGGGTTTGTCGCCGAGGCGAGTCTCTTGAGGGGCGGGCGGGGAAACCTCTCCGCCAAACAAGTTCAGCTGCTTCTTCGGCTGGCGCCGCAGAAGTCGGAGCCCACGACAGGCATCGCGGGCCAGAGTTCGGTAGAGTCCCTCCATGTCGGAGAAGCAAGGTCCCGGGTCAGACGCAGTCACCGACGGCATCCGGGTGCGCGTCACCGTGGCCTTTGTGCCCGAGCAGAGCCGCCTTGACCCCGACAAAGGGCCTTTGCTCTACGTCCACGCCTACACCGTCACCGTCACCAACGAGGGCCCCCAGACGGCCACCCTCGTCGCCCGCCACTGGGTGCTGACCGACGCCGACAGCCGCGAGGAGCACGTCCGGGGCCCGGGGGTCGTCGGTTTGCAGCCCAGCCTCGGTCAGGGCCAGGCGTTCACCTACACGTCGTCGGCGGCCCTGGTGACCCCGTCGGGAACCATGCACGGCGAGTACCTGATGGAGTGGGAGGACGGGACCCGCTTTCAGGCGGCCATCGCCCCCTTCGCCCTCGTGGTCCCCGGCGTCATCCAGTGATCGGCTGATCGGGTGACCGGGTGACCGGGTGACCGTCGCTGCTGGCGCAGCGGGTGGTGCAATGGGATAGACCGTGGGCCCCAGGGTGCCCGTGGCCCCCGGCGCAGGAGTCCCATGGCGTTTCTCATCGACGACGACGTCAAGGCGCGGGTGGCGCGCTTGCAGATCCCCTTCAACGCCCACGGCTATGACAAGTACGGCACCAGCCGCGCCCACCTGGAACTCTTCTTCTCGTTGCTGGCGCCCCTGTACCGCTCCTACTTCTCCGTCGACGTCAGCGGCAGCGAGTACGTGCCCCAGAGCGGTCGCGGCATGATCGTGGGCAACCACTCGGGGGGCTACGCCATCGACGGCTTGTTGACGGTGGCGGCGGCGTTCTTCGAGCTGGAGCCCCCGCGCCTCGCCCAGGGCATGGCCGAGAAATTCCTGTCGGCGCTGCCCGTGTCGGCGTCGTGGTCCCAGAAACTCGGTCACCTGCCGGGCCTGCCCGAAAACGCTGAACGCCTGCTGCGCGACGACCGCCTGCTGATGGTCTTCCCCGAAGGCGCCCGCGGCACGGCCAAGCTCTACAAGGAGCGCTGGTCATTGGTGGACTTCGGCACCGGCTTTGTCCGCCTCGCCATGAAGACCAAGACCCCCATCATTCCCATGGCGTTTGTCGGCGGTGGCGATGTGCTGCCCACGGTCAAGAACCTCTATGGCCTCGGGCGGATGTTGGGGGTCCCCTACATTCCGCTCACGCCCTGGGGATTGGCATTGCCGATTCCCCGCCCCTGCAGCGTCCACTTCGGTCCGCCGCTGGTCTTTGAGGGCACGGGCACCGAGGACGACGAAACCATCGAAGCCCTCGTCGCCGAGGTCAAACGCACCATCGCCGGCTTGATGAAGGACGCCCGACCGGCCCACGAGCGGCGGGTCCATCCGCTGCCGTTCATCGGCGGAGGGGCATCGTGAAACTCCTCATCACGGGCATTTCCTCAAACCTCGGACGCCTGGTCGCGGCCCTCGCCGTCCAGCGGCAGCACACGGTCATCGGCGTCGATCGAAGGCCCTGGCCCGCCGCCCCCCGCGCCATCGAGATGCACGCGGTGGACCTGCAGAAGCGCGCCGCCGAAGACGTGTTTCGCACCCGGCGCCCCGACGCCGTCATCCATCTGGCCACCGTCAGCCACACCAGCGAAGACGCCGAGGACCGCCACCGCATCAACCTCGGCGGCACCCGCGCCGCCTTCGAATACAGCGAACGCTATGGCGTCGGCGCCTGCGTCTTCGTGGGTCGCCATACATTTTATGGCGCATCGCCCGACACACCCCTGTATCACCCAGAGACCGACCCGCCCCTGGCGGTGGCCACGTTTCCCGAGCTCGCCGACCTCGTCGCCGCCGACCTGTTTGCCGCGTCGGCCCTGTGGCGGGTGCCCCGCATGCGCACGGTCATCCTGCGTCTCTGTTATACGATTGGACCATCGCGCAAGGGCACACTCGCCCACTATCTGCAGGGCCCACGGGTGCCGATGGTGCTCGGCTTCGACCCCCTCTACCAGCTCATGCACGAGGAGGACGCCGCCTCGGCCATCCTGCTGGCCGCCGAGGCTGCCGCCGAGCGAGACCTGCGCGGTGTCTTCAACGTCGCCGGTCCGCCGCCGATGCCGTTGTCGTCGGTGATCCGCGTCGCCGGTCGACGGGCCCTCCCCCTGCCCGAGCCCTTGCTGCCCCTGATGTTTGGCCGCTTCGGCCTGCCCAAGATGCCCGCCCAAAGCATCGAGCATCTGAAGCACAGCGTGGTCGTCGACGACGCCGCCTTCCGCGGCATCACGGGCTTTGATCACACCTGGGACGAGGGCGAGACCCTGCGGTCGTTCCGCTTTGCCTGAACCATCGCCGGCGGGCTGACGAGGCCCGCCCGGGATGCCATCCTTGGCGTCATGGACGACACCCGGTCTCTTGAGCCCTCGCTCCCCGCCGCCCTGCCCCGCCTGGACCTGCGGGGCCGCGCCGAAGGCCCCCGGCCCCTGCAGAGCGTCGTGCTGCGGACCAGCGCCCTCGAAGCCGGCATGCGCACCCACATTTGCCCACAATGTGGGGTGAATCCCACCAGCGGCCTGGTCAAACGCACCTTCCAGTTCGTGCCGCCCTGGGTCTACGTCGGCCTGCTGCTGAACGTCCTGGTGCTGCTGCTGCTGTATTTCGTCGGTCGCCGGGTCGTGAAGGCCGAGCTCAGCCTGTGCGCCGACTGCGACGCCGCCGACCGTCGGGGACGCACCACCCAGAGCCTGAGCGTGCTCGGCCTGATCGGCTTCCCCATGGTGCTTGGATTCGGACTGGGGGCCACCGTCGGCGTCGATGCCGGTCTCTTTGGCGCCGCCGCTGGCGTCGTCAGCGGCATCGTCGGCATGGTGGCGGCCCACCGGGCCACCCGCGCCGACGTCATCCGCTGCGTGGCCGTCGACAAGAAGCTCGGCACCACGACGCTGAAGGCGTCAGACACCTTCTCCCGGGTGCTGCTGGCCGAGGGGAGCGACGCCCTCGCCACGGACAGCCCCCCGGTCGGCCGTCTTCGCGACGGTCCCTTCACGCCCCACCGGACGACGGCGGCCACCACAACACCCATGCCCGTCCGCGGCCAGCATGAAGGCGACACCGGCCGGGATCGCTGATCCGGCAGCGACCTCAGCCGGGGGGCGACGAGGCGCGGTAGCGGGGGACCCAGCCGGCGGGGTCCTTGAACAGGCGCACGCAGTGGATGTGCTGCTGCTCGGTGAGCTCGAAGCGGTGGTTCTTGCCGGCGGGCACCACGATGAGGTCGCCGGGCTCGACCACGATGCGCAGCCAGCGGTCGTCGCTGGCGCGGATGTCGAACACGCCTGCACCTTCGAGGACGAAGCGGACTTCGTCGTCGTCGTGGGTGTGTTCGTCGTCGAACTTCTTGAGGACGACGTCGAGGTTCGGTGTCGCCGGTGACAGGGAGACCTCGTCCTGGGTGCCGTAGCCGCGCTTGCCCTTGAGCTCGTCGAGGACGGGCTGGTAGCGGGCGGGGTCGGTCCCGAGGTGACGGTAGAAGATGCCGTTGCCCTCGAGGATGGCGGTGTCGACGGGGGCGTTGGTGCTGCGATAGGTGGCGCGCATGGCGTCGACTGTAGCGAATGCGGGCCCGCGGGGGCAGGCCAGCCAGCGGTCGTCCCCGAAGGTCGTCGCCGGTCGCAAGCCAGGGTCGTTGCTGTCGGCGGCGGGCGGGGGCTGCTAGCGTGCCCCCATGGCACGGGTGATCAAAGCAGGGGCAGGAGCGCAAACCGCACGCCCGGCGCGCCCGGCGACCCGGGTGCTGGCCCAGGCCGACGTCAAAAAGGTCATCGAAAAAGAGATGTACCTGGCCAAGCAGGAGGCCGAAGAGCTCCTGAAACGCGCCGAGGACGAGCGCCGCACCCTGCTGGCCGAGGGCAAGCAGCAGGCCGCCCAGGCCCGTGAGCAGGCCATGACCCTCGGGGCCTCCCAGGCCTTCGCCGCCGCTGCCGAAGAGGCCCTGCGGGCGTTTCGGTCCCGCGCCGACCGCTACGACGAAGCCGCCGACGACATCCGCATCCTGGCCATCGAGATCGCCACCAAGTTGCTGGGCACCGCTCCCGACCTCGGCGGCGGCGACATCGACCGGATTTTGCACCATGGCCTCGCCCAGCTGCGGGCCAAGCGGAAGGTGCGGGTCCTGGTACCCCCCGGGCGTCGGGCCCAGCTGCAGCACGAGCGCCCCAACCTGATGAAGGCTGTCGAGGCCCAACCCGACGTCCTCGTCGAAGAAGCCGCCGACGTCGGCCTGGGCTTTGCCCGGGTGGTCACCGAGGTCGGTGGAGCCCTGTGCGCCGAAGACAGCGCCATGGAGGCCCTGGCCCAGGCAGTGAACGTGCGCGAGAGCCCCCGCCAGCGGGGGGGCCACAGCGGCGGCGTCACCAGCGCCACCCATATTGGCCAGTCCCCCACGGCGTCGCGGGGTCGCAGCGCGGCCACCGCCGAGCTCGATGATCCCGACCGCAGCGAGGTCGTTCACCGTCCCCAAGACGACGACGTCGACGACATCGAGGACATCAGCAGCGTGGCCGCCGACGTCGATGCCGACCCCGACGACTCCGACGAGGGCGTTGACGACGACAGCGTCCCCGACGGTCTGCCGGACCTGTCCGATCTGTCCGACCTCCCCGACGCCGCCGTCGACGAAGATGACGACGACGACGCCACCCGGGCCCTGCCGGCTCCCCTGCCGCGCCCCCGGGGGGGCGTGACCGCGCGGCCGTCGCCGCCGCCGCCACCACCGGTCCAGCAGGCGGGCGCCAGGGTCCAGGCGGGCAACCGGGCCGCCGCCACCCGGGTGCTGCCCATCGACGCCCGCGAGGAGCTGCGGGACCAGGCCAAACGCGGCGCCGCCCGCGTCGACCTCGGGGCCGACGACGACGACGATCTCGACCTGTTCACCGACGATCGCCCCTCCCGCCGCTGACGCCGACGACAGCGACGACGACAGCGTCATCAAACGACGACGACGAGAGCGGCGACGACCGTCAGCTGCGGGTGGTGTTCTTCACCTGCTCGAGGAGGCCGAGCAACGACGGCGTCGCCCTGACCTCGTAGGCGCCCCCCCGGACCTCACCCCGGGGACCGATGACCCGGGCAGCATCGGGCAAGCGGGCCAGGCCATCGCGACAGCGGCCCCGCATGACCTCGATGGTCTCGGTGCCCCCATGGGCGAAGCTTTCCTCCAGGCGGCCCCGGCGCATGCAGGGCACCAACAACGGCGTGGTGCCGACGTAGTCGTAGCCGGGCTCCTTCTCGAGGCCGAGCCAGTCGAAGGCGAAGCGGCCGTCTTTCTCGACGCGGTAGACCTGATGGGCCCCGGGGAACGTGACCTTGCCCTCGGCGAATTTGGCCACCGGACGACCATCGATGCGGGTCAGTTTGTAGACGCCACCGAGGCTGGGGGCGTCGTCGGAGGTGGCGACGCGGGTGCCGACGCCGGCGACGTCGAAGTCTCCCTGGGCAATGAGGGTTTCGATCTCGTACTCGTCGAGGTCCGACGACAGAACGATCTTCACGTCTTCCCGGCCCCGCTCCTTCAGCAGGGCCCGGGCCTGCTTGCTCAAGCCGGCCAGGTCGCCGGAGTCAAGACGCACCGCGGTGACGTCGTCACCAATGGTGTCAAGGGCGGTCTTGATGCCCGTGAGGGTGTCGTAGGTGTCCACCAGGTAGGTCGACTGGGGAAAGATGCGGGCGTATTTGCGGAAGGCCTCGGCCTCCGACGTCGACGCCATGATGAACATATGGGCCATGGTGCCGCGGGCGGGGACCCCGAAGGCGTCGAAGGCCTCGACGTTGGAGGTGGCCTCGAAGCCCGCGATGTAGGCGGCGCGGGCGACGTCGACGGCGGCCTCGGGGTGGGTGCGCCGGGTGCCGAACTCGAGGGCCTGCCGCCCCTTGAGGGCGAGGACGACGCGGGCGGCCTTGGAGGCAATCATCGTCTGGTGGTTGATGCAGCTCAGCAAGAACGTCTCGACGAGCTGGGCTTCGCCGAGCTCGGCCTCGACCCGCACCAGGGGCTCGCCCTCGAAGGCGATGGTGCCCTCGGGCATCGCCCAGACGTCGCCACGAAAGCGGAAGGCCCGCAGGTACTCGACGAAGCTTGGGCTCATGGCCCGGCGCAGCCCCGGGATCTGCTTGAGGGTTTCAATCTGGCTGTCGGTGAAGCGCAGCTCCTGCAAATAGCGCAGGGCCCGTTCCAGGCCGGCGACGACGAGGAACCGGCGGTTTTTGGGCAGGCGCCGCACAAAGAGTTCGCAGGTGGCCCGCCGGGCGGTCTCGCCGTGGTGGAAGTACGCCGCCAGCATGGTCAGCTGGTAGAGGTCCGTATGCAGGGCGTGGGAGGGGGATGAGCTGGTGCCAGTCATGGAGCCAAGCCTATGCTGACGTCGTGAGTGACGTCGACGTCTCCGTGCAACGGTGTCCCGCGTGTGTGGGGGACGGGGGCGTGGCCTTGCAGGCGGGGGCCGACCTCGACGGCTGCTGGTGTCAACGCTGCGGCGGCGTGCTGCTGCCGGCGACGGGCAGCGAGCGGGTGCTGCACCAATTGCTGGCCCTCGACCGGGCCGCCTTGATGGAGTTGGCCGAGGGCTTTGGTGGTCGACGATTCGCCTGCCCCTGGTGCACGGCCCGGATGCGTTGCCTGGTGGTGCGCGGGGTGGACCTCGACCTCTGCTTCCACTGCGGCGGCTTGTGGCTGGAGACCGGCGAGCTCGAGCGCCTCTCGGGCAACCGCCACACCTCGCCGAAAGTGACGACGACGACGACGACGACGACGTCGACGACACAGCTCCAGGCTCGGCCTGCCGCCATCAGCGTCCGGGCCGACGCCACCGTGCGTCTCCACGTCCGGTCCGGGATGCGCCGCACCGTGGGCAGCGTCGTGCGCGCCGGCGGCCTGGGGGTGCTGGCGGCGCCCCTGGTGCTGCCAACCCTCGGCCTGCCGACGGCCACCCTGGTGGTGGCCGCCGCCGCCGTCGTCGTCGGCACGGTGGTGCTGCGTCGGCAGGTGGTGGATGTCTTTCCCCGGGCCCGACGCCTGCTGCGCTCCCGGGCCTGGCTGCCGACGTCGGCGCGGGACGAGCGGGCCGAGCCCCTCGACGACAAGGCCGTCGTCGTCGTTCGCCGCCTCCTCGGTGGCACCCTCGCCGACGCCGAGTACGTGGACAGCTGCGGCCGCCTCATCGCACCCATCGCCACCGGTACTGCGCGATCGGTGGCCGCCACGGCCATCGCCCATGCCAAGCGCCTGGGCTGCCGGATCGTCGACGACGATGCCGACGACACGCCCGCCGTGCCGCCAGCGTGGTCGTTGATGGGCGACCGGCCGGTGGTGTTTCGCCGACTGCCAGGCCCCAAGGCCTTCATCCAGGTGGAGGCCCGGCGCGAGGGCCGCACCGTCATGACGATCAAGAACGCGGTCCCCGCCCGGGGAGACGAAGACCGATTGTCCCTGTGCTTCCACGCCGACGTCGCCGGCGCCGCCGTGGTGCGGGTCCACGACGACGGCGGCGGCCATGTGGTCTTCGTCGGCGTCGACGGCGATCCCATTGCCAGCGCCCGGGAGCGGCAGGTGGTGCCAGGCCTCGTGACCCGCTTCACCATCAGCGCCGCCCGGGGCACCCAGCGCCTGCACCTGATGCAGGTGGGCAGCAGCGGTGGCCTGGTGGTCGACGACGACGGTCGACGGCGCGCGTCGTTTGCCAGGCTCGACGGTGCCCTGGTGCTGACGACGCTGGAACCCCGGGGGACGCCCGCTGGCCATCCTCCCGGGGTGCTGACGACGGCCCTCGCCGTGCTGCTCGCCATGCGCCTGTAGGTCTCCGGGACTACTCGGCGTCGCCGCGGGGCGCCGTCGCTGCGCCCTTGAGCATCGGCAGCGACGACTGGGGCACGAAGTCCAGGTATTTGCGGGCGGTCTCGAGCAAGCCCCGGGCTTCGACGGCGGCGAGCTCGCCGAAGTTCTCCGCCAGCGACGACAAGAGTTGGGCATCGCCCAGGCGCGTCAACGACGCCGACAGCTCTGGTGACAAGGCCTGGGCCTGGCGCACGCGGGCGTCGGTCTGGGCCACCAGGAACGTCATCTCCAGCCCTTGGCGTCGCTCCAGTTCGGCGAGGTCGACGACGGACTCCCGCTCCCGGGCCGTGAGGCGGACACTGCGCAGCTCGACCTCGCTGGTGGCCTGGGCCAACTCGGCCTTCTGCTTTTCGATCAACAGCAGGGCCCGGTGTTCCAGACGACGACGCTCGGCCTCCTGGGTCTTCTCCTCGAGTTCGACGGCGAGGCGATGCTGCAGCATCTTGGTCTCTTGCTCGCTGGCCAGGATGGTGCGGGCGATGTCTTCGATGCGCTGCCGATCGCTGAGTTCGCTCTCCCGTTTGGCGACCTCGACGGCGGACGACACCGCCGATCGTTGGGCATCGTCGAGGAGGGCGCGGACGCCGTCGTCTTCGACCTCCAGGTTGTGGACCTCGACGTCGAACACCTGCATGCCGTTGTCGGCGAAGGCCAGGCCTCGGCGTCCGTCGGCGGTCCGCTCGCCAAGGATGGCGTCGCGGGCCAGCTCGGCGATGGCCGTGCGCAGCAGGCGGATGGGGGTCTTGCGGGCCTGGGCCTTCAGGATGGAGGCTGCATGTTCCACGAGGAGTTTCACGTAGTTGTCGACGACAAACCACTGGTTCGGGTCGCCCCCGAAGCTGACGCGGTAGGTCAGATGGACGCTGGCCTGCACGAGGTCCGACGACGTGACCTGCACCCGATCGCTCACCTGGTTGCCGGCGACGCGCAGGAACACCGTGGGCAGCAGCCGCGCCGACGTCTTGGGCGTCCCCGTCGACAGGGTCAGGGCCTCCAGGGTTTCGTCGTAGGCGAGCATGACGGTCTGGGGGCCTTGCACCACCCGCCGTTGCCCGCGGCGATTCTTCACGCACACCGCGTAGCCAGACCACACATCCACCGCGACGGCGCCGTCGTATTTGTTGTCGAGCAGCAACGACGTCGGCTTGGTGAAACTGCGCGAGAAGGCATCGATGCCCTCATGCATCGCCGACGACTCCGCCGCTGGCGCCGCCCGGGCAGGTGCCGCCGCCGCCACCGCCCTCGTCGTCGGCACAATGCCGCGCAGGGAGCGGTTGAAGGCGAGGGCCTCGTCGTTGCCGGGGTAAAAGAGCATCACCTCCCGGTCCGACAGGGCCCGCCTCGTCATGATGTGCCGACGGGGATCCGCCAGCATCATCTGGGGGCCGACCTCCAGGCGGACCTCGCCGCTGTGGCGATCCAGGATGTAGCGCCCGTCCCCGGCGGGGATGGCCACCGCGTGGTGGACCTCGCCGCCGCCGCTGGTGCGGATGATGGCGTGCTCGTCGCGGGGGAAGTACAGGCGCGTGGTAGAGCCCGTCAGGAACAGTTCGTCGCCCTCGGAGTGCTCGACGCCGTCCTCGTCGGTGTAGGGGGAGATGACCTTGACGTGGATCCCCGTGGTCTCGGACAACTCGATGGCACGGAAGCGGCGCCGGCCACTGACTTCGAGGAAGACCTCGTCGGGGGTTGGAAACACAACGGCTTCGCCACGCACGGTGCGCTTCTTGCCGTTTTCACGCACGAGCATGCAGTACTCGAGGCGCTGCAGGGTCACAGCCTCACGGACGAAGCGGCCCTCGTCGTCGGCGACCACTTCGACGCCGTTGGGCGGCATGTAAAACGCCACCCGGTCGCCGGGGATGACGAAGCGCTGGCCGACCTCAAAGGTGACGTGTTCGTCGTCGGCGAGGTCCCGCGCCAGCACGCCGGCGGGGTCCTTCTGGGCGAGGGCGGCGTCGTAGATGCGGGCCAGGATGTATTGGTTCGACTGGAGCCGGTGGGCCTCGACGACGCGCGCCATCTGCCCGGGCCAGAGGGCAAAGCTCACGGGCCCCCGCAGCATGACCTTCTTGCCCACCTGCAAATCCGCCAGGCCCGAGGCCAGGCCCGGGCGGGGGTGGCCGCCGTCGACGGCGGGATTCTTGAGGACGAGGTACCAGTTCTCGGGGGCCGTCGCGCACAGCTGGATGGCAGTGGGGATCTCGGCGTTCACGAAGCGCTTTTCACGCTCGTCGAAGATGACGGTCTGGTCTGTCTGGGCCAGGGACGTCTTGTTGGGGCCCACGTAGCAGTTGATGTGGCCCTTGGTGGTGTCGAGCACCCAGGCAAACTCGTTGGGGGCCAGGACCAGTTCACGTTCACGAGGGCGACGTTCTTCCACCATGGGGGGCTCCTTTGGGTTGCCCTGAGGTCATTGCAGCGGCCAGGCCAGCGCCTGGGGGGCCGCTGCAATGCGACGGCGGCCGCCGGCCCCTCCAATCGGCGCCTCCTTTTGGAGCAGCCCTGCGCCACCTGCTTCAGGGCAGCGCAGTCCGAACCCTTGGCAGGGGCGACTGCAAGCCCGTAGCGTGCCCCCATGCTTGGCCGCGTGCTGCACCCCCTGGACCGACGACAACAGTCCCTGCTGTTGACGGCCATGTCCTTTGCGGGCTCCCAGGCCAACGAGCTGTGGCAGTTCCTCCCCGACGAAGACGCGGTCGCCTTGCAGGAGAAGGCCCAGAAGCTCGAAGAAATCCCCCGCGAGAAGCGGGTCTCGTTGATGGTCCGCGAGCTCAAGGGCCTCATGAGCTTCCGCGCCGTCAAGGGCCTCGACGGCGTCGAGCCGAGTTGGCTGGCCGCCGGCTTCAAGGGCGAAAGCCCCCGGGTCATCGCCGTCGTCCTCGCGTATTTGCCGTCGTCGTTGTCGCGCCAGATCGTGTCGCGCCTCCCGGAGAATGTGCAGCGGTCGCTGCCACCGCGAGAAGCCCTCAAGAACGTGCCGATGGAGGTCATCAAGCTCGTGCGCTCGCGCTTTGACCAGAAGTTCATCGTCATGCCCCTGGAGCGGGACCTGACGGACATGGGCTTTGACGACGTCGTCTTGCTCACGGCCAAAGAGCTCATTGTCCTGGTGCGCAGCATCGGGGCCGACGAAATCGCCTGCGCCTTCCTCGCCGTTGGCAAACGGGCCCTGGCGGAGTTCCTCTCCAAGCTCGCCCCCGAAGACGGCGAAGAATTGCTGGCCGCCGTCCGTCGCGCCGACGTCAAAGACAGCATGGAGCTGAAGTCCGCCCAGGCGTTCCTCGGCAAGGTCCTCACCGCGGGCCCTTCGCCTCGCGGGGGCGGTGCCTCGGGCGCCCTGCCCCGCGCCGCCGCCAACAGCAGCGGCATGGCCTTCTCGAACACCGAGGAGCTCTTCCAGAAGGCCGGCCTCTATCGGCTCGCCCGCGCCGTCTCCGTCGCCGACGCCGTCGCCATCCGCCAGCTCGTGCAGCGTTTTCCCCGGGCCCACGGTCGGCTGTTGCTGGACTACCTGGAGCGGGTCCGCGAACGCGAGCTCGACCACGACGGCGTGTTGCGCCTCCGCGACCAAATCCTCACCGCCCTCGTCAACCTGTCACGCCGCGGCAAGGTCGACGCCCGCTACGGCTCCGTCGACACCCGCTTCGAAGCCCGCTGACGACGTCGGAACCCTGAGGTCAGGTCAGGGCTGACCGGGACAGGGGTTTGCGGCCCGGTAGTCCTCGAACGACGGGTAGTAGCCCTCGGGGAAGCGGCACATCTGGCCACAGCTCCCCTCGTCGTCGAGGTAGCAGTCGAAGCCGGCCCGGCCGCCCTCGCAGGAGATGTAGGAGCCAGCGGTGTTCTGGCGGCGCACGCATGAGGCGTCGCAGCCGGCCTCGACGACGACGGCGTCGCGGTCGGCGCCCTCGACGCCGTTGAGCTCGAAGAAAACCGGGCACTCGTCGGCCGTCAGCGGCGCCAGCGGCGAGAACTGCTTCACCTCGGCGAACGTGCCGGCGCAGTCGACGAGCCAATACACGTCGTCGAGGTACTGGCAGAACGGGTTTTCGCCCTCGCCTTCGCCTTCACCTTCGCCTTCGCCTTCGCCTTCGCCTTCGCCTTCGCCTTCGCCTTCGCCCTCACCCACGTCGCCAATGACGGGATCGGTCGGACAGCCAGGGAGAGCGAGGAGGACGAACGAGATGGCGGACAGAAGTGCTGTCACATGAAGGGGTTTCATGGCGAGAGCGATACCAGCCTGCGACGTCGACGCCAGCACTCTTGCGGGGGGTGGCGGGTGAAGCTGGACACGGGTGGCGACGACGACATGATCTGGGTCACGTCTGGCCGGTGTGAACCGAGGACGTTCGAGCGCCCGCCGTCCGTCAGGCGAAGCGTTCGCGGACGGACAGCTCCTCGATCATCTTGCTGGTGTCGGCTTCGTAGGCGCCCTTTTCGCTGCGCAGGTGCACGATCTTGGGGTCCCGCAGGCTCAGCCGCTTGGTGACGTTGTCGCGGGTGATGCCCTCGAACTTCACCGTCACCACCAGGTGGGGCCGCAGCTCGAGGCCGGGGCGAACCCCCGACGCCGATGCCCGCTCGATGCGCCGCCCCGTGATGAGGCCCTCGCGCACAATCTCGCCCTGGATGACGCGATCCCGTTCGACGTCGAGGCCGGCCACGTCGCCGACGTCTTCGAAGCTGCCGTCGTCGCGGCGGGCGCCGATGACGTAGGAGCCAAACATGCCGGCGCGTTCCTTGGTGGTCACCGCCAACACGCCCCCCAGCAGCACCAGGTCCAACGTGATGAGGGGTTTGCGCTTCACCCAGCTCGGGTCACGGGTGTTGATGCGGTAGGTGCCACGGAGGTCCTTGGCGATAATGCCTTCGTAGCCCTGGCCCCGGAAAAACTGGAAGAGCTTGCTGACGTCGTCCTTGGTCTGGGCCAGTTGGCCGTCGACGACGGAGAGGGGCACCGGCGTCTGGATCATGGCCATGGGGGCCAGCAGCTGCTGCAGACGCTGGCGTCGGGTGGAGAGGGGCTCCCCCGTCAGGTCCCGGCCATTTTCGTAGATGACGTCGAAGGCCGCGTACTTGAGGGACACGGGCCGTTGGGGTTGCCCCGTCAGGTGGCTGTAGACGTCGTAGACGGTGGCTGGCCGGGGGCCGTCCTCGCCAAACACCGTCCCGTGGAGCTCGCCGTCGATGATGCAGTCCCGGCAGGGGATCATCTTGATGCTCTGCTCGAGGCCACTGATGAGCTCCAGCCAATCGCCGCGGGTGCGGGTGTAGGCGCCGACGAGGGCGGCGCCGGTGACGTCGGTGGACTTGTGCAGCATCAGGCGGATGCCGTCGTATTTGCGCTCGACCCACACGGGGTAGCGCTCGATCTCCTCGACGCCCCCCGACGCCAGCGCCGGCTTGATGGCCACCAGGGGCTGCAGCCGGATCTTCTTGAGGCCGGCGGCGCCGTCGTTCTGCAAGATGGTGGCGACGCTGAAGTAGTCCGTCAGGGCCACGGCGTGGGAGACCTCGTCGGGGTCGGCGCCGAAGGCCTCGCCGAGGGAGCGGGCCAGCAAGGGCCCCTGGTAGTCGAAGCCGAAGCCCGCCTTGCGCAGCAGCAGCTTGGCCAGGAAATAGGCCTCCAACTTGCCCATGCGCGCCAGCAACGAGCGCAGCACCGACAGCTTTTTGTGGCGGGGCGCATCGGGCAGGAAACGCAGGGCCTCCAGCACTTCCGACGACGTCAGCGGCGGGTCCTGCTTGCCGAAGGGCCGATGCTCGGCAAAGAGCACCGCCACGTCGCCGACAATGGTGAGCCGGTCGATGAGGGTTCGGCGGGGCACGAGCACCGTCGACAGCAACAGGCTGATCATGCTGTCGCGCTTGAAGGTGCTCTTGTGACCGCGAAAGGCATCGCCCAGGATGCAGGAGAGTTTTTGGACGAGGTCGAGGCCGAGCTCCTTGGCCAAAAACGTCCGCAGCAGCTCTTCACGCGCGGCAGCGTCGGGGGGCGGCTGGGACTCGATGCCAAAGATGCTGGCCACCCGATCGGGGTGCAGCATGCTCAGGGGCAAGAACAGCCCCTTGCACAGGGAGTAAAACGGCAGCGACGCCAGGGGGTCGGGGACCGGCTTTCCATCGGTCGCGTCCTCGTCGTCGTGGCGAGCCAGTTTGCCCACGTGTTCGCCGGCGTCGATGCGGCTCTCGATGACGAAGCGCAGATGCAGGGGCAAGCCCAGCGTCCGCTCAACGTAGTCATCGGACAGACGCTTCTGGCCAATGCTCGCAAACAGCGCGCTCACCGGCGCGTCGTCGCTGTCGCGACGACGCACCAGTTCACGGGCGGTCATGAAGCGCGGACGCTTCGGGGCTCGCTCAAACGCCGTCGTCACCGCGTCATCCCGAATGCTCATTGAATACGACCACTTCCAAAAAAGGTGGCGCGAAGCGCCTCACGAGCAGAGCGAGTGGACCCCACGCCGCCCCGCGAGGGGCAGAGCACATCCCAGAGCTCTTTGAGCGAGCCCACTCCGTGGGCGAAGATCAAAGAGCTCTCGGGTTACCCGCCCTTCGGGGACTTCAGCTGGTACTCGGCGGGCTGGGACGGATGGGCGATGAGTTCGCCCGTCCCCGGGGCCCGGTCGACCCGCACCGGATGGGCAAACGTCGGCGTCGTCACGCTCTTCACCACCGTGATGACCGAAATCTTGTCGCGGTATTTGCCGCCCCAGAATTCGGCAATCTCTTTGCTGGCCAGGGACATTTCCTCGAGGAGGAACACCGCGTCCGCCGTGTGCTGCAAGGCCTCGCCACCGACGGGCTCACCGGTGTCCTTGATCTGGCCGATGCAGATGCAGGTGACGCCGCGCTCGTGGTTGTAGGTCTTGAGCGCCGAGAGGTTGTCGGCGGTCCCCTTCTTGGTGGGGTCGATCATGTTGAGGGAGTCGATGACGACGAAGTCGATGTTCTCCTTCTCGACGAGGTAGCGGTACTTGGCGACGAAGTCGTCCCAGGTATTGTGCTTGTGGTACTGGGCCTCGAGGACAAAGAGGTTCTCGAGGACCTTCTTCTCGAAGTTGGCCTCGTCGAGCCCCGTGGCCAGCATGCCCACCTTGCACAGGCGCGAGCACAGGTCGTCGCGACCGCTGCCCTCGTCGTCGTGGAAGCCTTCTTCGGCGACGACGAACGCCACCTTCTTGCCAGTGACGGCGACACGGGCGAGGGCCGCCAGCGCCGAGCGGGTCTTGCCTTTGCCGGGCGGTCCCACAAACACCATCGTGCAGCCGAGGGGCACGCCGCCGAGGCTGTTGGCGCCGTCTTCGGTGAGGCACAGGTGGTCGAGGATGTTGCCGAGGGGCAAGGCCTCCTGGTGCTTGATGCGGTGCTCGTAGCGGGCGGGGCGCACGATGCCACCCTCGAGGCCGGGGTCGGTGTCGGCCTTGGCGGCTCCACCAAAAGGGACCGACGCTGGATCGACCGCGCCAAAGCCGCCGAACCCCTGCATGCCCTGCATCATCTGCAGCATCATCATCATGGGGTTCTGCTGCATGACGGGGGCCATCATCGGCTGGCCCATCATCTGGCCGGGCATCATCTGCCCCATCTGGCCGGGCATCATCTGCCCCGGCATCATCTGCCCATTCATCATGGGCTGTCCCATCTGGCCCATCTGGCCGGGCATCTGCCCGCCCATCATCTGGCCGTTCATCATGGGCTGACCCATCATCTGATTGGGCATGGGTTGCCCCATCATCTGACCGGGCATCATTTGCCCTGGCATCATCTGCCCCATGGGCTGGCCCATCATCTGACCGGGCATCATTTGCCCCGGCATCATCTGGCCGGGCATGGGAGCGGATGCTGGCGTCTCGTCGACGGCGTCAGCCTTTTTTTTGGAGGCCATGTTCAGCCTTCCTTCTTCTTCAGCTTGTCCTGATTGTCGGCGATGAAGGTTTTGATCTCCTCAGCCAGGGCCAGCAGCTTTTCCCACTGCTCCATGTAGAGGGTGACGGGGAAACGGCCGAGGCCGTACACCGACACGCCGCCCTTCTCGGAGACCTTCATCGACACGCCGATTTTGCCGGGAACCTTCTTCTTCAGCGCTTCGTTTTCGGCCTTGAGCTTCTCGAGTTCGGCCTTGAGGTCTGCTTCGGACATGGGTTCCTCCGGGAACAGTGAACGGGTGGACAGGACGGGTGGACAAGACGGGTGGACAGCAGGACGGGGCATCCTCGCCGCCGGGGCCGATGACATGCAAGTCAACCAGCTTCGGCAGGCCGCTGACGCCGTCGGAGGCCGTCAGGTGTCATCTGGTGATGCCTGGAGCTTCTTGCGCAGGGTGTTGCGGGCAATGCCGAGGGCCTTGGCAGCCTTGACCTGGTTGCCCTCGTGGGTGGCGACGGCGGCTTCCACCTGGCCCCGGGTCAGGCGCCGGGCATCCCCCCGTTGGGGAGCGCCGCCTTCAACGCCAAAGACCTGCTCCCGTTCCCGCAGTTGGCCGGCGATATCGGCTTCGGCGATCTCGATGGTGCGGGTCGGCACCTGCCGCTCGGCGGCCCGGGCGAGTCCCAACTGGGCGAGGGCGACGACGGTGGCCCGCAGCATGCGCACCTGGCCCGGCCACGCCACCTGCTGGGCGTAGCGGACGGCCCCGGGGGTGACGACGACGCTGGTCCCCAGCAGCGTGCTTTGCTCGCGGCAGAAGCGCCACAGCAGGCCGGGGATGTCGTCGACGCGCTCGGCCAACCCTGGCACCCGCCACAGGTGCCCCTCGGCGAGCCGTTCGCAGAGGTCCGAGCGCAGCCCCGACTCCGCCAGGGGCTTTTTCGACGCCGACACCAGCCGGAACGTCAGGGGCTTGAGGCGGATGGCGCCAGCGCCGAGGGGAGCGAGGTCCCCAGACCCCTCGAGCACGTCGAGCAAGAAGCCCTGGGCCACGGGCGGCAGGCTCTCGACCTCGTCGAGAAACAGGGTGCCGCCGTCGGCATGGACCAACTTGCCGATGCGGACGCCGTCGGCCCCCGTGAAGGCCCCGCGGACGTGGCCCAGCAGCTCGCTGTGCAGGGCGTTTGGGTCCGTCGGCAAACGGGCACAGTTCACGGGCACAAAGGCCCCGGGCAGCCGCGACAGCTCGTGGAGTCGACGGGCGGAGTGGGTCTTGCCCACCCCCGAGGGCCCCAGCAAGAACACGGGCACCCGCGTCCGGCCCGCCAGCCGCAAACGCTCGGCAAACTGCTTCGCCGACGACGACACCTCGGTGCCGGCATCGCGCTGGGCCCGGTCGGCCTCGGGCTGTTCGCGCACAAAGCGCACCCGGCTGGCACCGCCACCGAGTTCCAGCACGTCGCCCGCGGTGACGGGCGTCGGCGACCGGGCCACCACCACCTCGTCGGCGATGCCGCCGCGGACGATCACCGAGCCATTCTGGCTGCCGTAGTCTTCGTACACGTACACGCCATCGACGGGGCTCAGCACCCCGTGGAGTCGGGACACGGCAACGTCGTCAAACACCACGTCGGCGGCGTCGTGGCGACCAAGGACGTAGCGCTCCCCCGACACCAGGGACATCGACGTCGACACCCCGGCCCGCTCGATGATCATGGCCCCCGGCGATCCGCCCTCGACGACGGCGGGCAGCGACGACGACGACGCCCGCTCGGGTCGCTGGACCACGGGACGGTTGGCGATGGTTGGCCGCTGGCGGGAGCGGGAATCCGACATGGGGTTCTTCCTCGATGGGCAGGCCGGCGGGCAGGACGACGGGCAGGACGACGGCACCGTAGCAAGACTGCGTCAGCGCTGGAGGGCCTGCTGGATGAGGCGACGAACGTCGGGGTTGATGTGGCGGTTGGCAGCCAGCAGGCGCAGCTGTTCGTCGGCGACGAGGCCGATGTAGACGCGGGCCAGGGCCGCCGGGGTCTTGGGGTTGCCGAGCAGGGCAAGCTTTGGGGCGTCCTTCTTGAAGAAGCGGCGCCGCTTGGCGAGGTCCACCAACACCGCCCGGTGGATGGTGGCCAGGCGCAGATAGCGGGTGACGTCGTCGAGCCGCAGCAGATGGGGCACGGTCTCTTTGGCGATGCGCTCGTTGCCATGGCACACGAAGGTCGCCAGGAAGCGCCCCTCCCGGGCCAACTTACGCTGTAAGGCCAGCGGCACATCGCGCAGGTGCTCGAGCTGGACCTCGTCGTGGGTGCCAGCACCCACAAAGACCGCCAGGGCCCGGGCGTAGCTTTCATCCAGCAGGCCGGCGGCCCCCGCCCGGTCCCGCAGCTGTCGTTCCACGTCGAGCAGGGGCTCAAAGAGCAGGTCCTCGTGAAAGGCCGGCAGCTCAAAGAACTCCCGCACCAGCACCACGGCCTCGCGCAATTCCGCCGTCGACGACGACAGCAGGCTCTCGCGGATGCAGAAGAAGTAGATCTTCAGGTGGTCGGGATGGCCCCGCTTCTTGATTTCCCGAAACAGCAGCATCTGGGCCGCCAGGGGCGTGCGCGGGTGGGCCGCCACCGTCCACAATGACGCCAGGGGCAAGCGCTGGGCGGCCCGGCGCCGGGTCTCTTCAATGGGGTGCAAGAGCAGGCAGCGCAGCAGGGGTTCCCGGCCGGCATCGCCGTCGATCTCGTCGACGACCACCGGCCCGCGCCGGTCCCGCAGGGCCTGCACCACCTGCGCGAAGCGCCCACCGTCGCCGGGGGTGCCCGCCAGCAGGGGCAGGAAGCGCAGGGCGCCCCGCTCAGCCCCGAGGTCCCGCAACAGCAGGGCATCGGCGAAGCGCCACAGGGCGGCCACCAGGGTCGCCGCTTCGGCCCCACCCGCCTGCAGGACCCGCACGACGTCGTCGACGCGGTCTTCCAGCACCGTGTCGAGGGCTTCGACGGCGTCGAGGGCGTCTTTGCCCGTCAACCGCTCCATCAACGTCGACCACGGCAACGCGGTCCGTTCATCCGCCAGGACATCGTCGGGCTCCATCATGGTGACGAAGGGGTCGACGGGGCCGTCGTCGGCGGGCTCATCAAACATCGCCCCCACCTCGTCGGCGAAGGCATCGAGGTGGCGCCACATCAAGAACAGATGGGCACCGCCGTCGGGGTCGACGGCGGCGACGCGGGCCAGGCTGCCGCGGACGGCGGCGACGGCGTCATCGAGTTCCATATGGGCGGCCACCAGCGCGACCTGGGGGGGCGCCGCCAGGGCCGGCCGCGCCAGCCGCAGCAAGGTGCGGGCCTTGGTGAGGATGTTCCCCGCCGACAGCAGGGTGTCGCGGACGACGTCGGCGTCGACGACGGAGAGGTCTTCCAGCCGGGCCAGGGCCCGGGCCGTCGCCGACAGCCGCATCGCGAGGGCCCCCACGGGGTCGTCGACGGCGCCGCGGGTGCGCATGGCCGCCCGGGACACGGCCTCGGCCAGCAAGGTCACCCGGTCGGGGCGATCCTCTGGCAGGGCCGAGAAGGACCGCATCAACAGGGCATCGAGTTCAGCATCGACGTCGACGCCCTGCTCCCGCAGGGATGGTCGGTCGTCGGCGAGCTTCTGGGCAATCACGTCGTCGTCGTCGCCGTCGAACGGCAGGCGCCCACTGAGCATCTCAAAGATGAGGACGGCGAGGGCGTGGACGTCGGTGCGGCGGGTGACCCGCTCCCCCGTCATCTGCTCCGCCGCCATGTAGGGCACCGTGCCCACCATCAAACCGGCAAATGTGGACCGATCGGCATGGGGCGACCCCTGGCCGGCGGGCTGTCCCCGGCCCGGCAGGGTCTTGGCCTCACCACCGACGGCGTCGTCGTCGAGGGCCGACATGATCTCGTCGCGCAGGGTCTGCTCAGCGTGGTCGTCAACGTGGTCCTCGCCCATGGGAGGCAGCACGATGGGGGCGGGGACGTCGTCGTTTTCCCGGCGGGCCAGCAGCTTGGCGATGCCGAAGTCGAGGACCTTGACCACCTCGGTGCCGTCGCGCAGGCGCTCCAGGAACACGTTGGATGGTTTGAGGTCCCGATGGATGATGCCCTGGGCATGGGCTTCCTCGACGGCCTCGCACAGGGGCACGATGATGCGTTCGACGTCGTCGATGCCCAGGCGCCCGCGCTCGTCGAGCAGGGCCGCCAGGGACCGCCCCCGCAACAACTCCGTCACCAGAAACGCGATGGCCCCCGACGGTCGGTGGTCGACGTCGAAGTCGGTGATGAGCACGGCGTTTGGGTGTTTGACGGCCCCCAGGATGCGGGCCTCCTTGTGGAAGCGTTGGACGGCCACCCGCACCTCCCGCTGCTGGGGCTGCATCACCTTGACGGCGACGTGGCTGCCGACGGCGAGGTGGACGGCCTCAAAGACCTGGCCCATGGCCCCCTGGGCCAGCTGCCGTTCCAGGCGGTAGCGACCGGCGAGAATGCGCGACCCGGGGACGACAATCGTGAGGGTGCCGCCGTCGACCGCGCACAGCTCGTAGGCATCATCAGAGCAGGTCCCGCAGGTCTCACATACGCGCACGCCCGGAGCCTACGCCAAGTCCAATGGCCCCGTCATGACGACGCCCACAGCGGTCACACCCGCAGTTTGATGCGCTCTTCCCGCACGATGGCGTCGTCGAGCTGCCCCTGCTCGGCCTTTTTGAGCAGGTGCAGGATGTAGGGCCCCAGCAGGTCGATGGGCGTCGACGAGAACCGGTCGCCCCCGAAGCGCTCCACGAGGTCGGTCTGGGCCTCGAGGATCTCTTTGTCCTGGGCCAGGATGCGCCAGGCGATGGGCCCCGCCAGGGCCACCAGGGGCGTGATGGGCAGGCGGGTTCGCACCGACACCACCGTGTGCATGTCGGTGATGACCTCGCTGACGGGGGTACACACCGTCGTCACCAGCACGTGGTTCTCGGCACCGATGCGGTATTCCACCTGGGCGATGGAGGGCATCAGGAAACGGTCCCAATGCTGGACCACGCCCCCCGACGGCGACAGCACCTTGCCCACCAGGCCTTCGGGGCGGGGCTCGCCGATGAACTCGGCGGTGACGCCGTCTTTCTGGCGGGTGACGACGGCGTCGATCTCGTGCTTCTTCTCGTCGGTGCGAAACAGCCCGCCGTGGAGAAACGCCGTGTGGGGCACGTCGAGGATGTTCTCGAGGGTCGAGTGGAGGGTGCCGTTGACCCGCAGGGTTTGGCGAATCTGGGTGTAGCCCTTGAGGTCCAGCTGCTCGAGGCGGGGCGGGGTCGGGAAGCGCGTGGTCGCCGGGTCCGTCGGCGACAACCACACCCAGACAAAGCCGTCGCGCTCGACGGTGCGATAGGCGTCGGTGCAGCGACCGGGGCCATCGAGGCGCTCCCCCTCGACGATGGGGAGGCCGGGCACCGCCGTCAGGCGGCCGTCGCCGTCAAAGCGCCAGCCGTGGTAGCGGCACTCCAGCTCGCCACCGTGGGGGGACGTCGGCCGAACCCGCCCCATCGACAGGGGCACGTTGCGATGGGGGCAGCGATCAAGGACCGCCGCCGGCTCCCCCGTCCCCGTCCGCCAGACCGCGAGGGGCACCCCCAGCACCTGACTGGCCAGGGGCAGGCTCTTGCCCAGGGCCTTGGAGAGGCAGGCGACGTACCAGGCGTCGACGACGCGGACCACGTTGCGGCGCCGCACGCCGGTGGTGGACCACAGGGGGGGCGTCATCGAGGTGGGCAGCGGTGCGCTCATGGGCCCATGGTGGCGAAAGCTCGACGGGACAGCAACCAGCCCGTTGCCCGGCGAGGCGTCCTTCGATAGCCACGCGCCGGAGGTTTCCCATGAAGACTGTTTTCGCGTTCGCTCTCGTCCTCGCCGCCCTGACCGCCTGCTCTGAGGACAAGCCCGCCGCCGCCGCCGAGCCCGCCGCCGCCGCCGTCAAGGCTGCCGAGCCCGCCGCCGCGGCCGTCGTCGCCGCCGCCGCCGTGGACGCTGCAGCCGCTGCCGCGCCTGCCGCCGCTGTGGACGCCGCTGCTGCCGCGGCCCCCGCCGCCGCTGCTGCCGTTGCTGCCCCCGCCGCTGCCGCCGCCCCCGCGGAAAAGGGTTGGTGAAGAGCCTCCTCAGCACAAAGACCTGAAATATCAGGTCTTTTCGCTGTAGGCCTTCATCACACCTGCCTCGCGAACCAGACGCGGGGGACAAGCCCCCGCCCTACGTCGGAATCAGAAACCACCGAAAGCGCCCCGGCGTCTTCGGTGGTTTTCGTGTTTGCGTGGTTGCACGGACGCGCAGGGCGCGAAGCGCCTCACGAGCGGAGCGAGTGGAACCCACGCCGCCCCGGGGCCCGAAGGGTTCCCCTGTGGGCGAGGGGCAACGCACATCCCAGAGTTCTTTGAACGAGCCCACTCCGTGGGCGACGCTCAAAGAGCTCTGGGATCAGGCGCTGGCGTGCGTGGGCGACGGCGCCGAGGGCTTCTTGGGGTGGATATCGTCGTCGGAGTCGTCGGGCTCCACGAAGGACCATTTGATTTCCGGCCGGCGGGTCTGCAACTCGACCTCGAATTCGTTGATGGCCTGCACCATCTCGGCGCCGCTCAGGCCTTCGACCATCTTCAGTTTGACGGCGACGATGACCTCGCCGGGCCCCTGCTGCATGGTGATGCAGGCCAGCACCTTCTCGATGCGGGGATGCAGGCGGGCGGTCTCTTCCACATGCTGGTTGATGATGGGGTCGGCGGCTTCACCGACGAGGAGGCTCTTCACCTCGGTGGCCAGAAAGATGGCCACGCCGACAAGGATGATGCCGACGGCGAGGGAGCCCAGGGCATCGAAGCGGGCATCACCAGTGGCCATCGCCAGACCGACGGCGATGAGCGCGAACAGCAGGCCCAGCACCGCGGCGGCGTTTTCGCCGAAGATCACGACGAGGTCGGAGTCCTTGGTGGTCTGCAGGAACCTGAAGAAGCCCGTGCTGCCCCGCCGGGCGTTGAGCTCCTTGATGTTGCCGAAGGTGGCCCAGCCCTCGAGCACGAACGAGAAGCCGAGGATGCCAATGGCCACGCCGACGTTCTCGACGGCAGAGGGATGCTGGAAGTGGTGGATGCCCTCGTAGATGGAGAACACGCCGCCCCCCGTGAAGAGCAGCAGGGCCACCATGAAGGACCAGAAATACACGGTGCGGCCGTAGCCCAGGGGGTGGCTGGCGTCGGGGGGACGGCGGCCTTCCTTCACTCCCCGCAGCAGCAGGATCTGGTTGCCGCAGTCGGCGAAGGTGTGGATGGCCTCGGCCATCATCGCTCCAGACCCCGTGAAGAGGGCGGCGCCGAGCTTGGCGACGGCGAGGACGACGTTGACCACCAGGCTCTGGATGATGTGTTTGGTGGAGTGGTCGGAGTCGAACATCAAAATCCCCTGGCTGTGTCGTCGGTCGGGTCAGGCCGCGAAGCGATCTTTGAGGGCAAGGAAGCGCGACTCATAGAACCTGAAGCTGGCCCAGGCCACAGCCACCGTGACGGCCAGGGTCGTTGGAAACAACGGCCATTCGGCCACCACGCCGGCTTTGTCGAGGACGACCCGGCAGCCGTGGCGACAGAGCATGTGCAGCAGGTACATGCCGTAACTGAGCACCCCGATGCGCACGAGGGGGCGCAGCTTGAGCACGGGCATCAGCCAATGGTCCTCGCGAATCACGGCGCTGCCGAGCAACAGGGTCATGGCCAGGTGCAATGACAGCCGGGGCCAGCCCGTCAGGTCGTCGCCGGGGACGCTGCAGACGGCCATGATGACGACGACGGCGACCACGGGCATCCAGCGGGGCTGCAACAACCACCGCAGGCGCTCAAACCACACGGGGCTGTGCAGACCGTGGGCGAGCAAGACCCCGAGCATGATGGGGGTGAACCCCGTCTGCCGCAGCATCTCGGGTTCGTGGGGGGCGAAGCCAAGGCTGTGCATCACGCCCTCGGCCAACCGGAAATGAATCACCTGGCTGACGACGAGGAGGACCAGCAGGATCGGGATCACGGCCCGGCCCCAGAAGCGCTCGATGGGGGGCCACACCAGGTAGAACTGCTCCTCCGCCGACAACGACCAGGTGATGGCCAGAAACGTCGTCAGCCCCACCCAATTCGACGTGTAGGTCAGGGCCCAGGGGAGGTCGGCGAAGAAGGGCTCCCGCATGGCGGCGTGGCGACCGACGGTGAGAAACACCGCCGTCAGCCCCAACAACAGGCCGTAGTAGACGGGCGTGATGCGCAGAAAGCGGCGGATATAAAAATTCTTCAACGAGATGACGCCCCGTTTGGCGCGCTCCCGCAAGATCAGCGTGACGATGAGAAAGCCGCTGATGACGAAGAACAGGTCGACGCCGAGGAAGCCGCGCTCCGTCGCCTTCCAGAACGTGGGCGACTCATAGGTGTGGTGCCAGAGCACGGCCAGGATCGACAACGCCCGCAGGCCGTCGAGGGCCCCGAAGGTCTTGTTGGCCAGATAGTCCCCGTGCTCCACGCGCTCGCTGCTGGCCATCAACAATCCTCGAACCGTGTTCCGAGCGGAGCCCTGCACGGCCAAATAGCGTAAACAATTCAATCACTTGGCTGCGACATCATCGTCGGGCTCCCCCTCGCCCTTCAGGGAGAGGGGGCCAGGGGGTGAGGTCGCCCCAGGCCAGGGGGTGGGGTCACCTCAACGACCCACCCGCCAGCGGCGGCGCGCGATGACCCGTTGCTGGTCTTCGACCCGCACCTCGAGGGGGGTGCCGGCGGCGTAGAGACCCCGCACCCGACCGAGCAAATCCGAGCGGGAGCCGGCGGCGCCGAGGGCGGCAAAATCCAGGGTGCGCACCCGGGCCCCTTCAAGGACCGACGCCAGGGTGCCGTGGTCGGCGGCGACGCCGTCGTCGAGGGTGACGAGGTCGGTGACGATGACGCCGGTGGCCGTCAGGCGCCCCCGCAGGCCCCGGTGGAGGTCGAGGGCCCGGTACAGCGACGTCATGCGCCGCTGGAGCCACATCAGGGCCAGGCGGTGTTCGGGCGAGGCGTCCTCGAAGACCCGGCTGCCGTCGAGGCTGAGCCAGGGCTCGTAGGCCGAGACAAAACGGACGCTGACCGCGAGCCCGCTGGGCAACGCCGCCGCCACCACTTCGCCTTCGGGCAGTGGGACGTCGTCGGCCTCCACGTCGGGCTCTGCGATGTGCATGGGGGGTGTCTACCGTGCCACGACCCGCCAATGCCAGCGGCCCGGGCCCCGACGCCGGCTGGTGGCTCGCCCGGGAACTGCTAGAGGCGTGGCTGTGACCGCCCACCTTCTCGCCAGCATCGCCCGCCTCCACATCGTGGCCATCGGGGCCCTTGGCACCTTCACCTTCGGCTGGGCGCTGACCGGGCACTACGCTCCGTGGCTGGCCCTGCTGTCCGCCGCCGACTGGTTCGTGGTCAACCTGCTCAACCGCGTCGTGGACCTCGTCGAGGACGAAGCCAACCAGATCGCGGGCGCCGAGCTGGTCAAGCGACACCGACAACGGACCGTGGCCATCGGCGTCCTGGTGCTGGTGGCGTCGTTGCTGGCGTCGGCCATCTGGTGGCCCGAGACCCTGTGGGCCCGGCTGCCGTTTCACGTGCTGGGCACCCTGTACAACTGGCGCTTGCTGCCGTTTCCGTCGGGACGACGACGGATCAAAGAGCTGATGCTCTGGAAAAACGTGGCGTCGGCGACGGGCTTTTTGCTCACCTGCTTCGCCATGCCCCTGCTGGTCTACCCCCTGCAGGCGGGCATCAGCACCACCACCGTCGTCGTCACCATGGCGTTCTTCTTCTTCTTCGAGCTCAGCTACGAGGTCCTGTACGACCTGCGCGACATCGACGGCGACCGCCTCGCAGGCGTCAAGACCTGGCCCGTGCTCTTTGGACCCCGCGGGGGCAGCGCTGTCGCCATTGGCCAGATGCTGACGGCGGTCCTCATCGTCGTCGTCGGCTACGCCACCGGCGCCCTGCCCTGGCACATCGCCATCATGGGCATGGCCCCCGTGATGCAGTTGGTGCTGGTGGTGCCGCGCTTGCCCGATCGGGTGACGTCGTCGTTGTGCATCGGCATCACCTGGCTCGGCGTGCTGCTGCTCGCCGCCTTCCACATCTGGGAGCTGCTGGGCCTGCCCGGGAGCACGAGCTCGGGAATCCATCCATGAACACCCTCGAACTGGTCTGTGTCGTCGTCGTCGCCATCTGGTTCGTCTTTCGGAGCCTGGCCCACGAGGGACCCCGGCGGGACCTTTATCTGCGGGCGTTGCTTATCGCGGTGTCGGCGTGGGTGGCCGAAGACAGCGCCATCCGCCTGTACGGCTTCTATTTCTACGCCGAGGACCGCTGGACCATCTGGGTCGACAAGGTGCCCCTGCTGATCCTGCTGATCTGGCCCGTCGTCGTCACCGCCGCCATCGACCTCCTCGAAGCCCTCGCCGTGCGGCCCGCCCGCTGGCCCCTGCTGATGGGGGCTCTCGTGGTCGCCGACGCCTTCTTCATCGAGCCCGCTGCCGTCGACGCCGGCCTGTGGACGTGGACCGAGCAGGGACCGTTCTCCATCCCCACCATCGGCATCCTCGGCTGGGGCTTCTTCGCCGTCGGCGTCGGCGTGGTGTTGTGGCGTCGCTGGTCGCTGCTGGCGATGGTCGTGGTGGCGCCCCTCGTCTGTCACGCCCTGTTGCTTTTGACCTGGTGGGGGGCGTTTCGCTGGCTGGCCCCCATCCCCGAGGTGGCGATGGCCGTGTTCGGCTGGATCGCGGCCGTTGTCGTCCTCAGCGCCATCTCCTGGTTTCGGCCCCGGGGCCTGCGCCGCCAGGTGCTGCTGCGCGTGCCGGCGGCCGTCTTCTTCTTCGGCCTCCTCTGGCAATACGGCCAGGACCCCGACGACGGCCCCCTGGTGGTCTGGTGTCTGGCCTTTGCGCCGCCCTGGTTGTCGCTGATGGCGTTGTCGAGCTGGAGCGGGGCCCCGGGCTCACCGAGCGCCTAGCGCCTGGCGCTGCAGGTGTTGCTCGAAGAAAGCCACCGAATGGCCGAGCATCAGCACGGCGTTTTCGCGCTTCTGCACCCCGTGGCCCTCGTCGGGGAACACGATCATGCGGGCGCCGAGGTTCTTCTTCTCCATGACCTCGAACATCTGCAGGGCCTCGCCCACGGGGACGCGGGGGTCGGTGGCGCCCTGGATCAACAGCAGGGGCCCCTTCACTTTGTCGACGTGGGTGGTGGGCGAGAGTTGCACCAGCACGGCCCGGTCCTTGATGGGGTCGCCGTATTCGGAAATGCGCAGGGGGCGGCGGTAGGGGGCGGTGTTTTCGAGAAACGTCACCAGATTCGAGATCCCGACGACCTCGACACCGGCGTCGTAGGCGCCGGCGAACATGGTCATGGCCACGAGCACAGAGTAGCCGCCGTAGCTGCCGCCAAAGACGCCGACTTTGGGGGCGATGCCGCCGACCGCAAAGGCCTTCTTCACATGGATGGCAGCGTCTTCGATGTCGGTGATGACCGCAGTGCGTTTGGCGCCGTCGTCGGCGTGAATCCACGCCTTGCCGTAGCCGTCGGAGCCGCGAACATTGGGCTGCACGACGATGAAGCCGGCGTCGACAAAGAGTTGGGCCCGGGCGGAGAAGCCGGCCCGCACCTGGCTCTCGGGCCCACCGTGGAATTCGACGATGACGGGGCACGGCGACGTCGCGGTGGCGCAGGCGGCGGGACGGCGCACAAAGATGGGGATGCGGGTGCCATCTCGTGCGGGGTAGCTCTCGAGACTGGCGCGGGCGAAGGCGCCGAGGTCGACCTCGGGGGCCGACGGCCGGTGCCAGCGCACGGTCTTGCCCGTCTTGTGCTCGAGGACCCAGCTGTCGCCGGGGCTCGTGCCGGGGTCGACGGAGAAGACCGTGAAGCGGCCGTCGGGCGTGGTGTCACCCCAGGTGAAGAGGTCGCTGTCGGGGAGCGTGCCAAGCTTCAGGGCTTTTTTGGTGCGGGCGTCGAAGGCGCCCGGGCGCAGATAGCCCCCCTCGTTGCGGGTCACGAGGATGCGGGTCTTCTGCTGGTCGAGGGCGAAGGTCTGCACGTCCCACGTCGTGTCGGTGGTGATGGGGGTCCAGGTCTTCTTGGTGCGCGAAAACGAAAACAGCCGCCGGAACTCGGAGAACTTCGGCGTCAGCACCATGACGTCGTCGCCGGCGCCGTAGATGGCTTCGTAGTCTTCAGCTTCGCCCTGGCCAAACAGCGGCGTCAGGACTTTCTGCTGTTCGTCGTACTCGTAGAATTCGTTCTGGTTGCTGCCGACTTCCCTGGCCAGCAACAAGCGCTGGGCGACGTCGTCACGGTCCGCCACCGTCCACAGGCCATCAGCCGCAAAGACCTTCTCGATGGCGCCCGAGGCAAACACGTAGCGGTAGACGGTGTAGGCCTCGGGGCGCTCGTCGTTGCTGCGGAAATACAGGAAGGCGCCGTCGTCGCTCAGGTGCAGGGGTTGGGTCTGGACCTTCGGGAGGTGCTGAATGACGACGAGGGGGCCGCCCTCGACGCTCTGCCGATAGAGGCCGGGATTCTCTTCGCCCTTCTGGTCGCGAGCGATGATGAGCTGTTTGCCGTCCGGAGTGACGCCGACCACGGTGGTGGCGTCTTCACCGCCGGTGAGCTGGAGCGGGAAGCGGTCAGGGCCATCGATGCGCCACACCTGGCGCACGCCGGTGACGTTCCAGGTGAAGAACAAGCGCTTCCCGTCGGGGGACAACACCCCCGCCGACGGGGCCCGCACATCGAGGAGGGCCTGCACCCGTCGGGTCACCGTCGACGGCAGCGGGGCGGCGCGGAAGCGGGCCAACACCTCGTCGGGGACGCTGTCGGCGCCGTGGCCGCTGTAGCCGGCTTGTGGTGCTTCGCCCTTCTTGAGGACCGGAATGCGAATTCGGCCGTCGACGGGGACCTTGGGCTCGCTCACCTGGGGAGGAACCACCGGCAGACGAGGCGCGGGCTGGGCCGCCGACGTCGACAGCGAGAGGCAGCAGGCGCCAAGGAAGACCGACAGGGCAGCAAACAAGGAGATCGCACGCATGAGACCTCTTCGCACCTCGAAGAGAAACCCGCTCTGGGGTTTGTCGCCGAGTTGAGGCCCCTGAGGGGCGGGCGGGGAAACCTCCCTGCCAATCAAGTCGAGCCGATGCCCCGAAAGAACAGCGGGCGCGCCGCCGATGGCGGGACACGACCACAGCACAACCAGATTCCCTCGATCATTCAATGACTTGATACATAGCCAACCGGCTGGGCCTGCGGGGAGTGCAGGCATGCCGAGCTCCAGATGGGGTGTTGCGTTGGCCGCTCCGGTTGCCACACCACGGTTTCCGCTTTCCAGAGGTGTCCCTTGAAGAATGTTTTCGCCGTCGCCAGCCTCGCCCTTGTCCTCTCCGCCTGTAGCTCGGTGCCTTCCACGGGCGACCTGACCAAGGCCGTCGACACCAGCACCGCCGCCGTTGAAAAAGACGTTGCCGCCGACGCCGCTGCTGCTGAAGCCAAGGCCAAGGAAGAAGCCGCCAAGGCCGCCGCCGAAGCCGAAGCCGCTGCCAAGGCCGCCATCAAGGTCGACGTGGTCGACACCGCCGTCGCCGCTGGCACCTTCAAGACCCTGGCCACGGCCCTGCAGGCCGCCGCCCTCATCGAAGCCCTCAAGGGCCCCGGCCCCTTCACGGTCTTCGCCCCCACCGACGAGGCCTTCGCCAAGATCCCCGCCGCGACCCTGACGGCGCTGCTCGCCGACAAGAAGAAGCTCACCAAGGTCCTGCAGGCCCACGTGGTCCCCGGCAAGGTCATGGCGGCCGACGTCAAGACCATGAAGGCCAAGACCCTCGGCGGCGCCGACATCGAGGTCGTGGTCAAGGACGGCAAGGTCACCTTTGGTGGCGCCAACGTCACCGCCACCGACATCGACTGCACCAATGGCGTCATCCACGTCATCGACACGGTCGTCATGCCCAAGTGATCGGCTTTTGCTGAACGCACGAAAACGCGCGCCACCCGGCGCGCGTTTTTTTGTAGGCGCCGCCAGGCACCGAACTACATAGGCACACATGTAGCCATCCCTGCCCGACGAGATCCCCCCAAGACAGCGCAACAGCCGTTCAGTAGGCTCTTCTCATGAGCGCCCTCGATGGATTTTACCCGGCGGTGGCGCGGTGGTTTCAGGCCACCCTCGGCGCCCCCACGCCTCCCCAGGAGGCCGCCTGGCCCCTGCTGCTGGCCGGCCAGGACGTCGTCGTCGCCGCCCCCACCGGCTCGGGCAAAACCCTGGCTGCGTTTCTCGCCGCCCTCGACGGCCTCGCCAAAAGTGCCGCCGCCGGCGAGCTCAAGGACGAAGTCCACGTCGTCTACGTCTCGCCCCTGAAGGCGTTGTCCAACGACATCGGCAAGAACCTGCTCTTGCCCCTGGAGGGCGTGGCCCGGGAGCTTGGCCAGGCGGCGGCCTCCATCCGCGTCGCCGTCCGCACCGGCGACACCCCCGCCAAGGAGCGGGTGGCGATGGGCAAGAAGGCGCCCCACGTCCTCGTCACCACCCCCGAGAGCCTCTATGTGCTGCTCGGCTCTGAGTCCGGGCAGAAGCTGCTGCGGACCGCGCGCACATTGATTCTCGACGAGGTCCACGCCGTCTGCGGCGTCCGTCGCGGCGCCCACCTGGCCCTGAGCGTCGAGCGCCTCGACGAAGCCGTCATCGCCCACCGGGGGAAGCCCTTGCAGCGGGTGGGCCTCTCCGCCACCCAACGCCCCATCGAGCTGGTGGCCCGCTTCGTCGCCGGCGCCCACCGCCAACCCGCCACCATCGTCGACGTCGGCCATCGCCGCACCCTCGACCTCGGGGTGGTGCTGCCCGACAGCCCCCTGGAATCCATCATGTCCGGCGAGGTCTTCGCCGAGGTGGTGCGCTCCCTGGCCCTGCAGGTGGAGGCCCACAAAACCACCCTCATCTTCGTCAACACCCGCCGCATGGCCGAGCGCCTGGCGGCCCGCCTCGACGACGCCCTGGCCGATACCGACGTCGGCCGCGGGGCCGTCTGCGCCCACCACGGCTCCATGAGCCGGGACAAACGCCTGGACGCCGAAGACCGCCTCAAGCAGGGCCAGCTGCGGGCCCTGGTGGCGACGTCGTCCATGGAGCTCGGCATCGACGTCGGCGCCATCGACCTCGTCTGCCAACTGGGCAGTACGAAAACCATCGCCGCGTTCCTGCAGCGGGTGGGCCGCGCCGGCCACCAGACAACCCTCATCCCCAAGGGGCGCCTCTATCCCCTGACCCGCGACGAGCTGGGGGAAGCGGGGGCCTTGATGAACGCCGTCGCCACCGGCGACCTCGACCAGCTCATCATCCCCACCGGGGGCACCGACGTGCTGGCCCAACAGCTGGTGGCCACGGTGGCCGCCGCCGGCGACGATGGCCGCAGCCGCACCGCCCTGCGGGCCCTGGTCCGCCGGGCCTGGCCGTTTCGAGACTTCGACGACAAACGAATTGACGAAGCCATCACCCTGAGCAGCGAAGGCGTCATGACGGGCCGGGGCCGCCGGGGCTCGTGGCTCTATGCCGACGCCGTCAGCGACCAGGTCCGTCCCAAGAAGGGGGCCCGGCTGGTGTCGTTGACGTCGGGGGGCGTCATCCCCGACATGGGGGACTACGTCGTCGTGGACCAGGCCAGCGACGCCGTCGTCGGCACCGTCAACGAAGACTTCGCCGTCGAGAGCTCCCGCGGTGATGTGTTTCAGCTCGGCACGGCGTCGTGGCGGGTCGAAAAGATCGAGCGGGGCTTCTTGCGGGTGTCTGACGCCCAGGGGCAGCCGGCGTCCATCCCCTTCTGGCTCGGCGAGGCCCCCGCCCGCAGCCGGGAGCTCTCCCACCACGTGGGCGTCCTCCGCGATGCCGTGGCCGCGATGTGTGCGGCGGGCGTCGACGTCTGCGCCACCAAGGCCGCGATTGAAACCGATGTCGCCGCGATGTTGGAGGAGCGCTTCTTGTTGCCGGTGGCCGGGGCCCGCCAGCTCGGGGCCTATATGGTGGCCAACCACACAGCACTCGGCACCCTGCCAAGCCAGAAAGTGATCATCGTCGAGCGCTTCGAAGACAGCCTCGGCGGCACCCAGCTGGTGATTCACGCCCCCTTCGGCGCCCGCATCACGCGGGCCTGGGGCCTGTCGTTGCGCAAGCGCTTCTGCCGCTCCTTCGACTTCGAGCTCCAGGCCGCCGCCACCGAAGACGGCATCATCCTGTCGGTGGGCACCGTCTCTGGCGTCGACCTCGACAACCTGGTTCGCTTCGTCACCTCGCGAAATATCGAAGAGGTGCTGATTCAGGCGATTTTGCAGGCCCCGATCTTTGGCACCCGCTTCCGCCACAACGCCACCCGCTCCTTGACGGTGCTGCGCCAGCGGGCGGGCAAACGGGTGCCGCCGGGCCTGCTGCGGATTGCCGCCGAAGACGTGCTGGTGGCCCTGTTTCCCCAGCAGGTGGCCTGCGCCGAAAACATCGTCGGCGATCGCGAAGTCCCCGACGACCCCCTGGTCCGCCAGACCATCCACGACCTGCTCCACGAGTGGATGGACATCGACGGCGCCGTCGCGATGTTGAAAGCCATCGAGGCTGGCGAGATCGAGGTCCGCACCGTCGAGCGCGGCGAACCCTCCCCCCTGGCCATGGAGCTGGTGGGGGCCCGCCCCTACGCCTTCCTCGACGACGTGCCCTTCGAGGAACGCCGGGTCCAGGCCGTCATGGCCCGCCGCACCGCCGACAGCGCCCTGGAAGACGAGACCCAGGCCCTCGACAGAGCCGTCGTCGACGTCATCCTCGACGAGGTGCGGCTGCAGGCCACCCGTCTTGACGAGGGCTGGGACGCCCTGTGGCAGGCGGGCTTTCTGTACCGCGATGAGCTCACAGAGGTCGGCGGCGCCGAGATGCCGGCCTTCGTCGACGAGCTGGTGCAGGTGGGTCGCGCGGTTCTCGCCAAGGACCCCATCGCCAAGGATCCCGTCGCCAAGGGTGCCGTCTCGAAAGATGCCGTCGCCGGGCGCCGCGATGTCTTCGTGGCCACCGAGCACCGGGCCCTGCTGCAGGAACCCACCCACGAGCTGCTGATGGAGCTGCTGCGGGCCCGGCTGGACTTCCTGCCGCCGCGATCGCGGGCCTGGCACCTCAAAAACACCCCGGCCCCGCCCGACCTGGTGGCCCCGGTGCTCGAGCGT
>Ga0247834_1001682_pt1 | contig 36626 bp, 47 predicted proteins | sample LaCruzMarch2015__8_FD_187118 | JGI IMG/M metagenome (GOLD analysis project Ga0247834, IMG submission 187118) | Freshwater microbial communities from meromictic Lake La Cruz, Castile-La Mancha, Spain - LaCruzMarch2015_12m | ecosystem: Environmental > Aquatic > Freshwater > Lake | place: Spain... | reverse complement strand
TCATCTTGTGTGGCTTCTAGTACGTTAGCTTTGAGACATGCTGCTCAATCAGTATTTATTTTGTCAGACTCTCCTTGTTTGTTTGCAGAATATGCTGTGAAAAGAAATGATGAAACAATAAGTGGATATTGGAATGTACCTACGCCACTTACTGCAAATAATCCTACAACTAAAGCTTATGTGGATAGTATAGTAAATGGTGGTGCGGTGTCTTATGATTCTGTAGTTGTCGCAGGAACAGCTGGAGAGACAATAGCGACAGGAACTATTATATTTTTTGACCAATATCAGGATGAATGGATGAAGGCAGATGCAGATTTAGCATCAACGAGTAGAAACACACTACTTGGTATAGCACAAGGTTCTGGTACAAATGGAAATGCAATAAATGAAGGAGTCTTAGTAAGAGGTCTTGACTTAACAAATCCAAGTAATGGAAGTGATATAGGTAGCTTTATATATCTATCTAATACAGCAGGAGCAACTTCAACATCAGCTGGTACACTAGATGTATTACTTGGCATGAGAAGGTCTGCTACCTCTTTATATTTTGACCCAACATTGTCTAATAATAGACAATCTGTTGCTAGTAGTACCTATACTGGTGTTAATACATTTTTAAGCACAACAACTGTTATTCGCTCTCAAATAGTTGATGAAAGTGGAGTCCGTATAGCATCAAAAACAGAATTAATAACTAGCAGTCAAGTTTGGAGTAAAGATAGTAATGCAAGACAATTATGTATAACTGCAATAGGAAGTGGTGCTGGAGGAATAAGTGGCACAGGTGCTCCTGGTGGTGGCGGAGGAGGTGGTGGAGGTATATCTTCTAGTTGTTTTAACGCTCACTTAGCCACATCAACTCTTTATATAACAATAGGTTCTGGGGGAACAGCAGGAAATGGGGGTGCAACAACAACTGTAAGTACAATTATATCTGCACCTGGTGGTAATGCTGGCTCTAGTGGAACTGGGGGGACTGGCGGTGTTTATATATCTACTATTCACACTCCATTTGGAGGATTTGGATTAAATGGTGGAGCTGGTGGCAATGGTGGTACATTTAGCTTTACAGGAGGTGGTGCTGGTGGAGGGGGTTCTGCTGGTGGAACTGCTGGAACAGCTGGAACTAATGGTGTAGATGGTAATCCAGGAGATGGTGGAGCTGGTGGAGTCGCACCTACAAATACTTCTTATTTAGGAAATGGAGGTAGAGGAGGAGATTCTAATGCAGACAATGGAACATCTGGACAAAGTTATGGAGGAGGTGGAGGAGGAGGTTCTGGCTGTAGTGGAGGTAATTGTACGCCAGCTGGACCTTTTACAGCAAAATCTGGTGGCAGTGGTGTTGTTGTTATAACTACTATGTATTAAAAATGAACGATTTAATAAAAGACAATTCGGGAATGATAATGACTGGAGCCAATACTTCAGTTAATCCTAAATTCCTATCAGATGTAGGACTTCAACAAGCCCAAAATTACGCAAGTCTTCAAAGAGGTGAGCCTTCTGTGCTTGCTACATCAACTGCTCGTACTAATTTTGAAACTAAAATACAACCTAAAATAGATACAGCAAACAAAGCTATTAAAGGAGTAACACAAGTGCAAAACAAGCAATCACAACAAACTCAAAATCAACAATCAGACATACCTACTGAATTACTTAACGAAGACGAAACGCCAGAACAAAAAATAAACAGAGAATACATCGGTAGACTTGATAAACAAATAGAAAATGTTAAAAATGTATTCAATACATCCATATTTTCTCAACAAACTAACGCACAAGGACAAATAAACTCACTTAATAGACAACTTACTGAAAGAAAGTCTTTGATGCAAGAAAGTTTTAACAGAGGTATCAGAGGCACTGAAACAGCATTACAACGCTCTGGTATATCTCGTTATAGTCCTATGTCCGCAGAAAGTTTTATTACAATGAAAGAACAAGAAGGTATAAATGAAATATCAAAATTAGACCAAGAATACAATTATAAAGTAGCAGATATCAACCAAGCACTAGAGTCTAATACTATGTCTTTGGCGGCACAATTAACACAAGAGTTAGGTAATATTGAAGAAAAAGCTCTTTATCTGATAAAAGAACAAGCAAAAGAGTCAAATAAAATAAATCGTGAGATTAAAACTGACAATGCAGTATTTAATGCAATAAACAGTGGTTATTCGACTATTGAAGAAATATTTGAGGCATCTGGAAAAACTTTAACTACTAAAGAAATAAAAGAAAGTCTTGAAAGATTTTTACCGCCAGAGGAAGATTCTAAAGGATTTGAGGAAAAATTAACTGGGGATGCAAAGGATTATTTTATCCTAAAAAATATACCAGGAGCTTTACCAAGTGGAGTTAATAATTTATTTGATTACATTAAATTAAAAGGTGCGGCTGGAAGAGAACCTAAAACTATTACACAAACAGGCTCAGGGGTTGGTGTTACTGATGTCCCTGGTATTGGAAAAGATACTACAGGTGCAATAAATGATGCACTTGAGGGTATGAAATTTGCTACAGTTGATGCACGAAAGCGAGCAGATGAAGCAATAAGGACAAAGCTGTTGAATGGAGATGTAAATGGTGCAAAAAATCTTGTAATGCAATATGCAAAGAATTCATTTGGAGAAACAAACTCACAAGTTATTATCGGATATGAACAAGGACTACAATCTCTTAACAAAGTTGAGAATGGACTTCAACAGCTTGAAAACGCTGGAATTGATACTGGAATATTTACTAATATTTCACAAAAAAGTCTTGAGAAAATTGGTAAAGCAGATTATGATTCAATTAATAAAAAAATTACTGACCCAGCTCTAGCAAGAATGGCAAATGATATTGCTTTGTCAATAATTAGCTTTAGAAGGGCTGTTTCTGGTGCAGCATTTACAGAATCAGAAGGTAAAGCATATGAGAGTGTATTTCCTAGTATTGGAAAAGATAAAGAGCTAAATGCAGCTAAAATAGCTTCTCTTAGAGAAAATTTTTTAACAGGTTCTGATGCTTATTTTAGATTTAGAATAAATGGTTATGATGAACTATTTAAAACAGATAATATAAATTCCGATGTGACTCCAATAGTACCTGCTAATCAACAAGTAAAAGGCTTGTATACTAAAAACCCTAAATTACAACCAACGGTCAATTCTATGGTTGAAGATGGGTATTCATGGGAAGATATTTTACAAGTTTTAACTTCTAAATAATATGGCTCTCACACCAGAACAGATAATAGAAGCAAGAAAAAAATATGGTATTGATAAGCCAGTTTTAACTAGTGATTCACAATCAGCCGATGAAAAAATGAATTTTCTTAATTCTGATAATTCTTCTACAAAAGAAACTTCTACTAATGTAGATGTATTTAAAGGAGCTGGCAAAGGAGCTTTGGAAACATTACAGAATATTGGTAATGTTGTTGCCAAACCACTAGGTAAAGCTATGGGAATACCTGAAAATGAAATTGGAATACCTGAAGAAACCTTAAAAGCAACAAATACTCTTCAAAAAATAGGTAAAGGAATTGAACGTATTGTCGAGTTTGCTATTCCTCTAAGTAAAGTAAGTACTGCAACAAAATCATTACCATTTGTTCAACGAGTTTTAGCTAGAACTATTGCTGATATTGGTGTTTTATCTGCACAAGAAGGTAAGTTTAAACTAGCTCAACAAGGTGGTATTTCTCTAGCATCACAAGCTATACCTGGAACTCTTAAGGTAGGAGCAAAGTATTTAAGTAACATATTTAAACGTGGTGCTGGTTTATTGACTTCTAAAGGTTCAGAAGTTGTGGAACAAGTTTTAAAAGACCCAGAATTAGCTATGCAAGGTATAAAAGGTGATCCAGTCCAAGTATTAAGAAGTGGTGCAAAATCAGTAGTGGATTTCACTAAGAATTTTGCAAAATCTGCAAAGCAAACATATTCAAATACATTGGATGATATAGAAAAAAACTATACAGAAGTATTGTCTAATTTTAGAGTATCTAAAAAAGATGGTATGACTTTGATAAATCCGCAAACTGGTACTTCCATAATTAAAGACCCAAATGGTAACAATTTTAACTTATCTTTGGGGTCTCTAAAGAAATATGTCACTGGTGGACTTAAAGATTTTAATGTGTCTGGTTCAACAAAAAGTGGATTTGATTTTTCAAACTCATCTCTAAATCAACAAGAAGAAGCGGTTATGAGTAGAGTTGTTAACAAGTTTTCTGATTGGACAGATATAACACCTTCTGGTCTTAATAGGCTTAGTCAAATAATAGAAGGGTATGCTAGGGCAGAATCTCCTAGTCTAAAGAGAGCAAATGCAATTATATATAAAGTTGTAAATTCAATAGACGATTATGTAGCTGAACGAGTACCTGGTATTAGAGAAATGAATAATGAATATAAGACAGCTATGCAGTTTATTCAACAACTAGAAAATCAAATGGGACAAATAACTGGAAAATCTGTAACACCAGAACTTATTGACCAAGTATCTAGGAAAGTAGCTAATTTATTTACTGCAAATAAACAAATAGCTAGAGATGTTATTAGTAAGATGACAGGTGGAGAGGATTTATTATCAATAGAAGCAGGTAGAGAAATGGCACAAGGAATAAGCAGGACATCTGCTAGTATTGGCGACAGAGTAGGAGGATTGATACAAACAATTGTTCCGCCAGAGAGAGTGGCTCAAGTAACTGCATGGGTTGGTAAACAAGGTAAAAAGGCAGAACCTTTTGTAAATGCACTTGAAAAAGCAGAGCCAACAATGAGAAAAGTCTTAGTTGATGCCCTTTCTGGTATATTTAGTGAAGAAGAATAAATGTTATAATATATATATGAAAAGACTAGACCAATATTTACAAATAAAAAAAGACCCTGCATTTGCTACACTGCTTTATCTTGAGCAATTAAAATCTGTTGCAAATGAAATAGTAATGAAAGCTTTTGAACAAAAGACTCAAGAAATAATAAATAAATTTGTAAAAGAGAGAGATGAAGCAATTAAGGCTGTAAAAAAAGAAATAAATCCATTAATAAAAGAAGCTGTTAATAGTGTAAAAGAATATGTCTATGAACACCCAGAGCTATTTAAAGGTGAAAAAGGGGAATCTATAAAAGGTGAAGATGGAAAAGTACCTACAATAGAAGAACTCACAGAAATTATAAAATCTCAAATACCACCGCCAGAAAAAGGTGAAGACGGTAAAACACCAATCGAAGGACTTGATTATCCATCGGAAAGACAAATAAAAGAAATGATTGAGAATATGTTTTCTACTATTACAGTAGATTATAAAAAAACTGTTAACGAATTATTGCCAAAATTAAAAATACCTACTTTTGACGAGATAGCAAGAGGTATTGAATCATTACCAGAACAGAAAAAATTAGACTATCGTACAGGACTTAAAAATACTCCGAACGAGACATCTAGTAACACAAATAATACTACGTTTAGAAGTGGTGGTATGGGTAATGTAGAAACACAAAGTACAAACCTATCATCTGCAACAACTACAATAAACTTAGTACACAACATTGCTTCAAATGGAAAAGCAATTTGGTTCAATTATCAAGGTCAACAACAACAACTAGGTGTTCATTTCACTGTATCTGGTAAAATAATAACATTATTATTTACACCTGATGATAATACTGTTGCAGACATAATCTATATAAGAAAATAATATGGAATTTTTAAATAACATTAAAGAAATTGTAGCGATAGGTTTAATCTTGATATCAAGTTTGTTTGGTCAAGATTTTACTTTAGGAAGCAATCCAAGAATCATAACCGCAACTCAAGGAGGCACTGGCATAGGTACTGCAACAGCAGGAGATTTAAATAAATGTCTTATTATATCTAATAACTCACCTTTTACTTATACACTAGGCACTTGTGGCTCTGGTGATGTCGTCGGACCCGTTTCATCCGTTGACTCTAACGTCGCCCTATTCGACGGCACAACAGGTAAGCTAATCAAAGACAGTGGTCTTTCTCTTTCTTCTTTTGTCACTTACACAGGTGCGAATGTGGGTATTGGAACAACGACACCTGCATGGAGACTTCAAGTTGCAGGCACACGCCCTGACTTTGCTATATCAGATTCCGCAGGAAGTACAGATGCAAAACACATGCTTCTATCTAACAGAAGTGGAAACTTGTATATAGGCACAAGTACTGATGTATATGCGACAACAACTCCTATAATAACTTTGTTGAATAATGGAAATGTTGGTATTGGGACAGCGAATCCTCTTGCAAAACTTGTAGTAGGTGGTAATAGCGGCACCGCTGCGTCTGAAATAATACCTGCCATTGGTGCGGTTACCTTCCAAACATATAACAGAAACACCGCAGCTTATGCAAACACCAACTTTGATGCAGCGGCACATGTGTTTAGAATCAGTGGTGCAGAAAGAGCACGAATAGATACTGTTGGTAATTTGGGTATTGGAACTACTACTGCATTTGGCACTCTCTCAATCAATGCAGCTGCGGGAGCGACACCACTTATCATTGGTTCTTCTACTGCAACATTATTGATTGTTGATAGAAATGGATATGTGGGAGTGGGGACAACTACACCTTGGAAAACTTTATCAGTCACAGGAACTATGGCAGTAAATGGTCTTACTGGATCTACAGGAACACCAAATTCAGTATGTATTAATGCAACAACCAAAGAAGTTACAGAAAATGCCGCTCTTACCTGTACTGTATCTGACGAAGAACAAAAAACACCACTTAAGAAACTTACTTTTTCAGCTCTTGAAATGGTAAATAAAATACAACCAAGCTCTTTTTACTACAATGATAATACAGACAGACTTCGCTATGGTTTTGGAGCACAATCTTTACAAGAAATAGATTCTCATCTTGCAGATGGATACGACAAAGAAGGTATTGCTCGTTCAATAGATTTACCAGCTTTAATTGCTATTAACTCAAAGGCTATTCAAGAACTTGATACAAAAATAGAAGCATTACCTCAATATGTAGGACAAGGAAAAAGAAGTGCAGAAGAAAATTGGAAATGGATTGTATTTGGTATATTTGGATTAGTGCTTATATATCAACAACGAGAAATTATTAAATTAAAAAACAAATAATATGAAAACAGAAGAAGTAAAATACACACTATACGAAAGCGGACTTATCAAAGAAGAAATTAAAACTCTTGAATATGTAGTACCAGAGGAAATTAAAGTGTCTTTGATTGACCTTTCTGGTTTTAAAAGAGAAATAGAACAACTTGAAATACAAAAGTCAGACCTTACTATTAGACGAGATGAGCTTATAGCCTCATATGTTAACCCTATCGACCAATTGAATGCAGAGATTACTAAATTGCAAGAAGTAATTGATAAGAAAAAAGAAAAAATAGCTGTGATTGAAACAGAAGTGCCAGAAGTAAAAGAAGAAGTAAAAGCAGATGTTATCGAGGCTGTAGAGCCAGAAATTATTGAGAGTAAGTAAACTAGGCATGGACACAAAACAAGTAAAAAAAATAGCAATGGATGTAGAAAGAGATATGAGGAACCAAAGTCGTGAAAGCCTAATACATACCTTTAATGACTTGTTTTTTGAACATAAACAAGAAGTGAAAAATACAGTGGAGTCAACTATAAAAATAGTTGTTAATGGAAAAATAGATAAAATACAAAAAGACCTTACTGATGGACTTTCTGCACAAATAGAAGTAAATAAAGAACAACAAAAAGTTATACAATATTTAACTGATTCACTTGAAAAAATGTTAGGCGATATGAAAGATGTACACCAAATATTGATTACTGCTCGTGGTACAAAAACATTTATTGCATGGGTAGCTGGTATATTTGGAGGAATAGCAATTATTGGTGCTGGATTAAAGTATTTAATATTTAATATATTATCAAAATGATATCAAGTGGATTAAGACAAGAAAAAAAAGACGAGAGAGATATTAAATTAGGTGCTCTCATCACGCTTCCTAAACTGGAAGAATTGCCAGAAGAATACATGCTGGAATATTTAGAGGTGCAAGACCAAGAAGACACTGATTTTTGCTTTTATGGTAAAACGAAAGTATTGATGGAAGATTTCACATACAAAAATATTGAGGACATAAAAGAAGGAGAATTTGTTATAACAAAAGATTCAAATGTTAGAAGAGTTAATAAAAAATTAAAAAGAATATGGCAAGGCAATAGTGTTAAAATTGATATAAAAGGTGACTTTAGAACTATAGAAACAACACCGAGTCATCCTTTTTTTGCTATTAAAAGGAGAATAAAAAACTATGGCAGTACTGGTATAAAAGGATTTATTTCAAAAAAACAAATAGAGGAAGTAAAAGCCGAGGATTTAAGGGTCGGAGATTTTGTTGTTCAACCAAAAATAAAAACCATAATAAGGGATACAACTTTGAATGCATATGAAAGAGACCCCGAATTTCTTTGGGTATTAGGTATGTATTTAGCAGAGGGTCATATTGACGAATATCGAGTTGCATTTTCTTTACATTATAAAGAAATCAATTTTGCCAATAGAATAAAAAATGTTATGGAAAGATATGGTGCAACAGTGTCAATAAATAGATATAAACATCTAACTACAACGAAAGTATATATTTCTGGTGGTAATTCGTTTCATAAAAGTAATTGGGTTTCAATTTTTCATGAACTAGGTAATAAAATTTGTAATCATAAAAGAATAAACAGACGATTAATGTGTATTGAACCAAAATTGCAAATGAATATAGTGAGGGGAGTTTTTGATGGAGATGGAACAAAGGGTAAAAAAAGAAAAGTAATTGGCATGACTTCTTTAAATCTTTTGGAACAGATAAAAATAATACTTGCTAGAAATGATATTCATTCTTTTTTACATAAAGTAAAAGAAAAAAAAGATAGATTACAGAGCTATTATCTTGAATGGTCTTATAATAAAAATAAAGGAGTTAACTACGGAGAAGATGAAAACTATTTTTACGCAAGAATAAATAAAATAGAGAAAAAACAATTCAGACCAAATGGAACAGTGTACAATCTTGAAGTTGAAGATGATAAAACTTATATAGTAAATAATAGTGCCGTGCATAACTGTTCCGCTTACAGTACTTGTGCGATATCTTCTATTCAAGAAGGTTTTGTACTAGACCCTTTATACTCGTTTGCAGTATCTAAAAGCCTATCAGGAAATGAAGAAGAATGGGGGCAAACATTTTCATATGCTCTTAAAGGACATGTAAAAGTTGGTGCAATAGGTAAAGTATTTGCTCCTTTTACTATAAAAGATAAAGATAAAGTACGATATTTAAAAAACTTCCCTAACTTAAATGACTTATATCAGATAGCTATCGGACAACGTAAAAAAGCTTATGTAGAAATATCAGGTAAATACGACCACTATGACAATGTTAGAGCTACTTTATGGAAATACAGAGACGAAAAAAGAGGTGCTGTTATGGGACTAGATTGGCACTGGAACATATACGATTATGTCCTTAATGGTATTGATGATGGTTTTGGTCACATGATAGCTATTATAGGTTGGAATAAAGATGGACTTATTTTATTAAACTCCGCAGGTTTACAAGCAGGTAAACAAGGTAAACATGTACTACCAAGAGAGGAAGCAAACTATTATATTAAAAAATACAATGGTGCTTTTACCTTCATAGACTTGTCCCCAGATGAGCTTAGAAAAGCTTTAGAAAGTGGTAAAATGATAGATGAAAGTGTAGTAAACAAACTACAAAAATTATTAATTAAATTATTACAATCACATGTTGCTCTCCTTATTAAACAAATTACGGGGAATGTTGGAGGAATTATCTCGGCTACTTTCTCAAAGAAGCAAGATTGAGGAAATGGAATATATCCCAATAGAAATAAAACCTATGACACACGAAGATAAATTTTTAAAAGTATGTTTAGAAGCTCTTGATATAGACCCCACACCAAAAGATGAAATATCTGATGATGTAGCCTGTGCTGAAGTAATATCTACTTTACTTAAAAAAGTATTCCCAGATTTCCCTATTCTTGCCTCTACCAAAGATTTAGACATGAAATTATTTATGGATAAAAGATTTAAAAGAGTAGATATGCAAAATAAAGGAAGAATAATAGTATCTCCTCGGACACCTAGTAAGAACGGACATGTAGGTGTATTTATAACTAACGAACGTATAGCAAGCAACAATTCTTTTGGTAAAAACGCTGGCAAATTTACTGGCAATTATACCCTCGAAGAATGGAGGCGTGAGTTTGAAGATAAACGCAAATTGAAGACATATATTTATGAAATTGTAGTATAATTAATAAGTCCCTTTAATATAAATAAAACATTATGGAAAAGAAATTTGGAGCTTTATCATCTTCAGTAAATCCACAAGAACTTTCAAAATCAGTGGAAGGATTTATAAAAATGGCTGGAGGTCTTGCAGTTTATTTTGGCTATACAGCTATTAGTGGTGATATAACAAGTCTTGCAGATCAAATAGGTACTCTAGTGACACTAGGATATACATTTTATGGTGTAGCAGAAACAGCATTTGGTTTGATAAGAAAAATTGTTGCATTTGTTGCACAAAAATAATACAGTCACTCGGATTTATAACTAACACAATGGCTTATTGAACGTATCATCTCTCTTGGTGCTATTTTAATTCAATCATTAAACCCAGCACCAGTAATAAATGAAATATTAACTATCCCAGTAGCACACGCACAGATGATAGAACAGCCCCTAGAAGCCCCTGTATTAGCCCCTAAACTGCCCACCATTGGGCGTATAGAGTACAACTGTTATCTGTACATCAAAAGTAAAATAAAAAGCTTAAAACCCACTAAAGAAATAATCCCTAACTCTATTTTTCCGAATATAGGTGGCGTGACTATCATAAATTATGACGGCACAATTCACTACATGCTAAACGAAAAAGTAGAGGAAGAAGGTCTAACTATTTCTGAATGTAACTACGAAGAAGGCAAGTGTGGTAAAAGACTTCTCACGTGGCAGTATCTCAAAGACCGAAAGGCAGAATTTTACAGACCAGATACTATGGATTAGTCTCCCATAATAACTGGTACAAATTATTAAATTAGTTATATTCGATAAAAACCGATTATCCTAATTAAATAATGCTAAGCACAGAGAGCCGAAAGGCTTTTTGTGTTATCCACTTTTTTATTTACATATAAAATAACAGGCGTATAATTATATACAGGAGTTCCTATGGGATACACTGTCAAACACTGCAACGTGTGCGACTCACAACAGAATCACCGCATCGAAGAACAGAACGGCATGTACGCCACAATCTGTATCGCATGCGAAAAGAGGTGGGTTTATGAAGACTCGCTCGCTGACATTGATTAACTTGCCAGAGCGTATTTGCACGAACTGTTGGTTATACACTCGTGCCGACCAGAAAACCTGTCTTCACTGCGGAGCGGAGAACAAAGTCAAGGTAGTGCGTCCAGAACGCAAACCTCAACATGCAACTCCGAGTTTCGCTCGGTGTATTGTATAAAGAAAGGAGAGTGATCATCTCACTAGGAGGTACTACAGTGCCTCCTTTGTGTATGTTATAATTACATTAGAAAGGACTCGTCATGTACAAGAGACTCGACAGAGATTTCTTCTACTTCTGCCGATTGAAGAAGTATCCTTCACTTGGCAAGATTGCGAATTTTTGCAGTCGTATCCAGTGTCCTAACCTCGGCAAGAAACCGAGGCAACAGCTCATTCAGATAAAGAAGGTCGCATGAGAGACTTTCTCTACTCACTCATAGTCTTTGTGTTTTGGGGTAGTATAGTGATTGCAGGACTTATCATTCTGCACTTCGCTACGCTACTTCTACTCGTATTAACCAGCAACTAGAAAGGCGGTGCGGACGCTCTGACAAGAGGGAGTGCTAAGGGGGGGGCAATTTGCCTCCCCCCTTTCCCATTGTCCACAGATATTTTACACACATTAAATGTTGTAGTGATAAAATGTGTGTATGAGTTTTAAAACATGTCCTAAATGTAAAATAATAAAAAGCTTTGGTGACTTCTTTAGAGAAAAAGATGTTAAAACGAATTGCAATATTTGCGACAAATTAAGAAAAAAAGAAATTTATTTTAAAAAAAGTAAAGAATATAGAAGAAAAGTTAATAAAAAAAGATATGGAGAAAGTAAAATAAACTACAACGAAAAAATGTGTGGTTTTATCTGTGACAACTGCGATGGATTAAATCCCCCACTATCTACAACCTGTGCAGATTGCAACACATCAAGATATGATAAAATAATCCCGAAAGACAACTAACAACTATTTTTTTGAGTTTTCTTTCAACACTAACCGCACTACTAGCTATCTCGTAAGCAATCATCATTCACTTGGTAGGAGCAACGGATAGTCAGTAGTAACTTAAAAGACCCTCCCGAAAGGAAGAGTCTTTTTTGTTGCTATATAGTTAGTCTAATTTTAACGCCCATTAAGGAGGTACTAGACAATTTAAGTATAACATAGTGTAAATTATTGTCCACACAATATATTTCCTATACGCATAGTGTAGTAGTAAAATTGTTGTATGGAAGACACACAAATAAAATCTACATTTGATTTACTCCATGACAGACTACGCTCATTCACACAAAAAGATTTAATATAATTTCTTGTCCACAGGTTATAGTTTGCACTATTGTCTTTTAATTTATAGAATATTAATGTGAGCAATCACCACCGCCCCCTATTTACTTTTAGTCTCCATTCACAGGGGGGCAAACTGCAAGAGAAATCTTAATGTTTGTTCTTCGGTGAACGGAGATTTTTTATTTTAACAACATGGCACAAAGAAGAATGTTCTCAAAAACAATAACTAATTCTAGTCAGTTTTTGATGATGCCACAATCTTCTCAAAATTTGTATTTTCATTTAGGAATGAATGCAGATGATGATGGGTTTTGTGAGCATTTTACTATTATGAGAATGACAGAAAGTAAACCAGATGATTTAAAAGTTTTACAAGCAAAAAATTTTATTACAGTTTTTGATGATAAAGTATTAGTAATAAAAGACTGGAAAGAAAACAATTATTTGAGAAACGATAGGTATACTCCGAGTAAATATTTAGAGATTTACAAGGAAGAAATTAAAAGGTTGTCAACTGGTATACCATTGGTAGACGAAATGGCGACACAGGTTAGGTTAGGTAAGGATAGGTTAGGAGAGGTTAGGGAAGGAAAGGAAAGGAAAGATACCGAGCAAAGCTCGGCTGATATAGTTTCAGTTATTGATATGTTTAAAGAAGTAAATTCTGCTTATAAGAAATGGTACGGAAATAAAACTCAACGCTCCGCTATTTCTCGCCTTCTTGAAACTCATGGGATTGATAGATTACAAAAAATAATATCATCTCTGCCTAAATCAAATAATATTCAGTATATGCCAGTGATAACGACTCCAGTTCAACTCGAAGATAAAGGTGCTCAACTTGCCTCAGCTTGGCAAAAATATAAAAATAATAAACCAATAATGTTATGAATAAAGAAAAAAGATTTTTTAGAGTTAGATATGGTTACAATGTGTCTGACCAAGTATCCATAGAAGAAGACGAAGTAGAAAAAGCTATTTATGCTCAAAGAAAAAAAATACCTGCACAGATAGGTAATAAATATATAAATGGTTCAAATATAATTGTTATAGAACCACACTATCATAAACATACTGGTTGGCATGATTTTTATGAGCCTAAAGATGGCGACGATTGGAAACAGATAGAAAGAGACTGTCCTAGTTATGATGGCATAGTGGATTATTATAGAGATAGAGTTAACTATTTAATTTCAAATAATCAGGAACATTTGATAGGTAAAAATGCAGAATTACCAGTACTATTGCCGAATATGAAGACGGAAGTATCAGAAGCTTCAAAACAATTATCAGATAAATTAAAAGTTTAAATATTACAAATAATAAAAAACAAATAAGAACAACACTATGACATTTAAAATAACAAAATATATAAAGTTAAAATTTTAAAAGAAAGTCCGTCGGAATTTCCGACATACTGATAACTATAAAATATGAAAACTACACAAACACTAGATTGGTTCAAGTCAAGAATAAACAAAAAAGTATTTAGAGACGCAAATAATCCTCCTTGTGGTTGTAATACATGTAATGATATAGAAAAGAATGGAATTGTAATTACTGATGAAGACCACGCTCAATATTTGTTTGATATTCAGAATGAGTATGCTTGTGAAGGACATTTTTTAAATTATAGAGATGAAAAATAGTTATCAACAGTTTACTATTGCAACTTACTAGCTACATGCTATACTACTTACATAACAAAGTTATCTAGTCCATAACTAAGTTATATTAAAAGCTCATGTGTTCCACTCCCCTCACTCTTTCATGAGCGGTGGGGGTAGAGCAAAAACAAACTATGTATCAAAGCAGATTTAGACTCCAAAGAGAGTCAGAGAAAAGAGATAAAGTTCTAGTAGTGGTCGTATTAATATTATTAATCATCACAACTATAAAATAATGGAAACAGATAATAAATACGATACAGCCTTTATGAGTTTAGAGCGTGGAATGACAGAAGACGAAGCAAGAGACAGATTTGATGAGAGACAATTTGTGTCTATATCAGAGGATATAAATTTAGACAGATTAATAAGTAATTTCGGTAGCGGAAGCTACAATGACTAATATGAAAACACTAGAATTAAACGAGCAATCGTGGCAGTGGTTACAAAATCATCTATTGCATGAATTACAACAAGACTACTCCGAAACATCAAATGCTATAATGAGACATATATTATCAAAATTAGAAAATTAACATAAAAACAATGAATAACTTTTTTCCAACAGAAGATTACAAAATGCCAACAGCTTCGAATTACATGAAGTTTATAGAAGGCGAAAATCCATTTAGAGTACTATCATCAGCGGTGATTGGGTATCAATACTTCACAGAAGACAATAAACCAGTAAGACAAAGGGAGGCTTTTGATGTAGTACCTTCGAATATAAAAAAAGATGGGCGTATAAATCACTTTTGGGCTTTTGCAGTATTTAATATAAACGAAAACAAAATACAGATACTTGAGATAACTCAAAAGACAATAATGGCAACAATGGAGTCTTATGTTAAAAATCCAAAATGGGGTAATCCTAGAGAATATGACTTTATAGTAACTCGTAAAGGTAGTGGTATGGATACAGAATACACAGTATCAGTAAACCCTAAAGAGCCTATATCACAAAGTATTGTCGATAAATGTAAATCTATGAACCTTAACCTAGAAACACTTTATAGCGGTAGTGATCCATTTGCTTCAAAAGAAGATATGCGAGTAGTGGAAGAAGATAGAAACATCACTATGGAAAAGATAGATGACGCTTTCAATAACTTTGGTAAATAACCATGCCAAAAGGAGTTTATCTACATAAACCAAAAAGTGATGAAACTACGTGAATTAATTGAATCTGTACGTGAAAAAAAATTGTCAAAAGAACAACTCGAATTGTATAGAGATGATTTGTCCATACTCTTTGCAGAAATGACACTGGAATTGGCAGAAATTGAGAAACTAGAAGCTCTCTACACTGAAAGTTCTGGCGAAAATACTGCAATAGGTAAAAAAATTAAATGGAAAGCAACAAAGGAAGGACTACGAGAGATAGAACTCAAAAGGTATTGTCTAGCCACAAAAGAATTATTAAACTCGCTTAAAAGCAGATTGTATAGTCTTTACTAACATGGCAAAGAAAACTATTGATAGATATGGAATAGTACAAAAAAAACTAGAAGACTTCACTCAATTTAGAGAAAGAAGATTTAGAGGTACATATTTGGCTATCCTTACCTTAAGAGAATTAGGGCTAGAAGATAGGTTAGAAGGTGTTATCTACAAGATAGCTTTACCAGAGTTGGTAAGTTTTGGAAGAATTTATGACTCCTATAGACACGCATGGGGTGATGTCACAAGAGAAATAAAATCACTAAGAGGTTCTGATTATGGCGACAGCGAAGAATTGGAACAGGAGGAAGAAATTAATCTTGGTTACGAAGTCGGATATAATCAATATATAAAATTATCAAGTAAGTTAAAATAGTGAACACTAAACAAAAAGGGTTAGTATTAGAGAAGTATATCTGTAAGCAGATAATCAAAAAAGGTTTAGACGACAGAGCTAGACCATCTTACAACTCTGGTGCAACAAATAGTGAGAAAGCAGATATATGGACTTCATTAATGATACTCGGTCAGAACATAGGCATAGAAGCTAAAAATCAAAAGACACTATCAATACCAGATTGGTGGCGACAGACTAGGAAGCTACAAGATTTAAGCAAAGAGCCAGTGTTAGTTTATAAAATACACAATCAACCTTTATCAGAGACTCTCTGTACAATATATTTTGATACTCTACTGGAATTAATAAAAGAAAACGAAGAATTAAAGAAAAAAATAAAATGAGTGCAAACAATCAAGTGTTAGTATGTAAACATAAAAATAAATATCTTGTATTTGATAATGTAATGGCAGAACCTTGGGATAAGGTAAATTATTTAGACAGTAAACATGCAGATTATACTTGTGACACATACGACGAAGCTATGCAGAAAGCATATTCAATAGATATAAACGAGCCGACAGAATACGGTGTAGTTTACGGGATTTTAAAGAAAACTGGTACACCTGTTAAAATAAAATAGTTATCCACACATTACATTTACAAGTATAACGCAATACTATATACTTATAACATAAGTAATTTAATTAAAAAATATGAAAAACACAAAACCACAAATAGTAAGACATGGAGAAGTAATATTAAAACCTATAACTTCTTTACCAGAAAATGCAACATTAAAAGAGACTACTAAAAAATATATAGTAGCTCACAGTGAAACTGGACATCATCATGTACTTGAAAGTAAAGACACATATGAGATATACACAGTAGAAGGAGATACTTATATAAAACTAGGTACTTTAGGTAACTTATTTCATGAAAAAACAGGTGCAGATGTACACACACCACATGTTATACAACCTAGTATATACAAAGTAACTATAAAACAAAGTTATGATTATTTTTTGAAAAAGTTACAAAATGTGCGCGACTAATTAAACTGAAATGATAACTCAACTCACAAAAAAACAAAAAGATGCAATTATTCCATATAGAGAATATTGGATAGATAGAATATTTCGTACAGAGCAGACTGATGATGAAATAAAGAAAAATATAAAAAAACTATACACAATGGTTGGTTTAGAACAACCAAAAGAAGTATGGATAATGGACTCTATGTTTGGTGTTCAAGTAGCTATTAATTTTCTTAAAAACAATGGTTTAGAATTGAGCAACATTTGTAGCAACATTGATAGCAACATTTGTAGCAACATTTATAACAACATTGATAGCAACATTTGTAGCAACATTTATAACAACATTCGTAGCAACATTTATAACAACATTTATAACAACATTTATAACAACATTTATAACAACATTTGTAGCAACATTGATAGCAACATTGATAGCAACATTTATAACAACATTTATAACAACATTTGTAGCAACATTGATAGCAACATTGATAGCAACATTTATAACAACATTTATAACAACAAATTAAAGTATTTTGGATTTTCATTAAATGAGGCGACATGGCTACATTGGTATATTTATCAGAAATATTATTTTGATAATGGTTTGTTGCTTGAAGATAAATACTCACAACAATTAAATGCCTACATAGAAATGTGTATAGATGCGTGGGCTGTATATTATTCACCTAATATTGCAATAGTTTCAAGAAAGCCTGTATTAAAAAGAGAAAATGATAGACTTCATTCAGACCAAGTTCCAGCTGTATCATTTAAAGACGGTTATGAACTATACTATTTAGACGGCGTACATTTTGAAAAAGAATTATGGGAGAAAGTAGTATCTGAAAAAATGTCATTTAAAGAAATAATGGCAATAGATATATCTGATAGAAGAACGGTTGCATTAAAATATAACCATCAAGCAATTCTTAATGAAGGAGCCATATTAATACATAAAGATGATAGGAAAAACGAATTATACCTTATTAAAAATAAAGAAATAAATAAAGAACTAGAGGAGAATAAAATATGGTTTCTTAAAATGACTTGTCCCACTGGAAGAATATTCATTGAGGGTGTTCCACCAGAAGAAGCAGAAAAAAATCCAAACGCAACTGCTATGCAAGCCCTATTGTGTGGTCTTACAATAGAAGATTATATAAATATGAAAATGGAATCATAAATAATTATTATATTTAAAATAACATGCCATTTAACAAACAAAAAGCAAAAGAAGCAGTATACAAGCGGTGGGAAAAAGAAAGAGGATTAGAAATAGTAATATACATAAAACTTCTAAAAAATAACGTACAAGCCACAGGTATATTTAGAAGTAATGAATACGTTACATCTGGTAAGACAAATGTTGAGGCTTTAAATAATTTAATGAACGTATTAAAACATTTAATTAAATAACATGAACAAAACACAATAAAAAATAAACACACTAAGAACAATGAAAGGTACAAACCTTGAGTTCTGGCTAGATGAATTTAAAAACAAGTACTACGCTCACAAGACAACAGGAGAGTCAGGAATCCATAAAGAAGAAGCAACAGCAGAAGGCGACACTTTAGAGGAGGCTTTAGATGGATTAATAGATAAGTTGAAATAACATGACAACACCAAAAAAAATAGAAAGTTTAAAAGAAAATGAAATATTTGTTTTCGGCTCTAATCTAAATGGAAATCATGCCGGTGGAGCCGCCAAACAAGCACAAGAGAGTTTCGGTGCAATAAACGGAATAGGAGAAGGTATTATGGGACAATCGTATGCTTTTCCTACATTAGATAAAAAAATGAAGAAAGTATCTGAAGTATCTCTATATTCTAATAAAAATAAATTATACGAATATGCAAAAGAAAATCCAACTAAAACATTTTTAGTTACAAAAGTAGGTTGTGGTATAGCTGGATTTACAGAAGATGAAATGAAAAAGATATTTAAAGGCGATAAGCCTAAAAATGTTATTTTACCTGCTGGGTGGGCTAAAGTATATGGTTATAAAGCTTTTGAAAAAGGACTTAAATGTCGAGGCTTTCAATATGAATTAGGTAAGGACTTTAACCATAAAGGAGAAATTAGTCTATGCCATTCTGGTTTTCATTTTTGTAAGTCTTTAGGGAATGTGTATTCATATTATTTATACGGTAATGATATTGTAGTAGCAGAAATAGAAAGTGAAGGTGATGTTATAGACGAAGATGGACAAGAAAAATCTGTAACAAATCATATTAGAATAACTCGTATATTAAACGCAGAGGAAGCAAGTAATAATAATGGATTGGATAATCTAGGTCACAGCAACACAGGTGACAGGAACACAGGTGACAGGAACACGGGTGACAGGAACACGGGTGACAGGAACACGGGTGACAGGAACACGGGTGACAGGAACACAGGTAACAGCAACACAGGTAACAGCAACACAGGTCAAAGCAACACAGGTAACAGCAACACAGGTCACAGCAACACAGGTGACAGCAACACAGGTAACAGCAACACAGGTAACTGGAACACGGGTGACAGGAACACGGGTGACAGGAACACGGGTGACAGGAACACAGGTGACTGGAACACAGGTGACTGGAACACAGGTCACAGCAACACAGGTGATTGGAACACAGGTGACAGGAACACAGGTCACAGCAACACAGGTAACAGCAACACAGGTCACAGCAACACAGGTAACAGGAACACAGGTGATTGGAACACAGGTGACAGGAACACAGGTTCATTTAATACAATAACACCAGATAAAGTATTAGTGTTTAATAAAGAATGTGATACAAAAAAATGGAAAAAAGCAGAAAAACCGAATTGTTTATTTTTTAATGTGAATAAATGGGTACAATTTTCAGATATGACAGATGAAGAAAAAGAAAATATAGGTACTGCAAAATATACAGGTGGTTACATGAAAAAACTAGATTACAAAAAAGCATTTAGTGAATCACTGGCAAAAGCCTCAAAAGAAGATTTGGAATTAATAAAAAAACTCCCTAATTTTGATAGTAAAATATTTGAAGAAATTAGTGGGTTTAAATTAAAATAACCATGAAAAAAACAAAAGACTTATTCAAAGGAGAAAATATATATTATCGTGATATAGACAGTGTCTTTCCTAAAAAATGGGAAGAACGAGAAAAGGGAGATGTATTATATGAAGATATGGAAAGTCAAATGTCATTCTTAGAAATGACTGAAGAATACCTCGGTACAACACCTGTGCTTAAACCTTTAACAGCTGGAGAAGTTGTATTAGCTATTTCTTAAAGTAATAACAAATAGATATATGAAACCAAACACACTAAAAAACCAAATGAATAAACGTTCAATAAAAAATCACCCTTTACTATGTGAGGAAGACCATATACTAAAGAAAAAAATTAAAAAAACAGATATTTGTAGCCCTGATGAAGTAATAGTATTAAAAGGTTGGTTTTCAGGACTTTATAAAATTGCACAGAAGTTTGAAAAAAACCCAAATGATTTTAACAAAGCAATGTTATTAGGATATATAAGCTCTACGGAGTTTATAGTAAATAAGTTATAAGATGAACAGACAAGAATCAAAACAAAAATCAGAGGAAGACTCAGATAGTATGGAGAATAGGTTTGATAGAAAGTTTAAATGTATTCAAGGAAACTGTGATGGTTCATGGAATCAATGGGAAACAGTTTAATTATTAAAATAAAATTAGATAAATGAAATACTACGCCCTACAAAACAAAGACGGACACCTATTTACTACTATCACAGGTAAAGTAATGGTATGTACACATAAGTTGAAGGAGAAGGGATATAAGTGTGTGGAGTTAGTGGTTAAGACAAAATAACATGAACTACAATTTGGCTTTACAAATAAAAGTGTAGTATAATATAGGTATTAGAATTTAATTAAGGAAGAAATATGTGGAAGAAAATAATTGTTAATGGTGTTGAGGCTCAAAAAAAGTTTTTAAAAGGCATTGAAGTTGTAGATAAAATGGTTGGAGACACACTTGGTCCGAGTGGGCGAAACCGTTTATTGCCAATGAAATATAAATCTCCTTGGGTTATAAATGACGGTATGGAGATAGCTCGTAGAATTGTATTAGATGATCCTATTGAAGATTTAGCAGCCCAAACTATTATTGAAGTATCTCAAAGAACAGCAGAACAAGCTGGTGATGGTACTACTGGCTCAGTAGTTATTGCATCTGAAATTGCAAGACATTGTCTAGGTAAAATGATTAAAGAAGGTAATGAACCTACTTTTCTAGGAAGTTCAAAATCAAATCCGATGCAAATGTGGAGAGATATTCAATCAGAAAAAGACAAAGCGGTTGAGATACTAAAAACAAAATTTTCAAAAGAACTCAAAGATAAAGATTTAGATAATATTATATCTACTTCTCTTGAAAATCTCGAATATGGACAAACTCTTGGTAAATTACTTAGAGAAATAGGTATAGATGGTTATGTATCAGTGGAAGATAACTGGGCTACAAAGTATGGAATAACAACAGAAATGACAACAGGTATGAGGTTTTTAGGAAAAATGGCATCGCCATATTTAGCTAATACCTCCAATGGTAAAGAAGCGATTTGGGAAGAATCACATATCTTGGTGACAAATCATAAAATAGAACATGAAAACGAAATAAAACCTTTGTTAGAAGATTTGATTAAAAACAATATAAGAAAAGTTATAATTATATCTGGTTATTCAGAAGGAGAATCAGGATATTCAAAAAGAGTTATAGAGATGCTTGCAAGAGAATGTGTAGCCTCAAGAATGCAAAAAGAAGGTAAGATTACATCTAACAATCCTTTGTTTGAAATACTAGCAATTAAAGCTCCCTCCCTAACTTCATCAGAATTAGAAGACGTGTCAACTTTTGTAGGTGCTACTTTCATAGATAAAAATTTAGGTATACAAATGCAAAGTGTTAGAACTGAATCTCTGGGATTTGCCAAAAAAATATCTGTTACTGAAGATGAAGTGAATCTAATAGGTGGTAAAGGAGATGTAAAAGACAGAATAGAAGTTTTAAAGAAACAAATAGAACTTGAGAAAGATGTAATGTTTCAAGAAAAACTAAAAAGACGAGTGGCTTCTTTGGCTTCTGGTGTTGGTATCATTCGTGTAGGTGCTCAAACTGAAAGTGAAAGAGCATATCTTAAAGAAAAACTTAAAGATGCTGTATCAGCAGCTAAAGTGGCTCAACAAGAAGGATATGTTAAAGGTGGAGGTCAAACACTGGCAGAAATAGCAAAGATATTAGGAAAAGACTCTATTCTGTATACAGCATTAAAAGCTCCATTTGAAAGAATACAGAAAAACGCTGGTGTAGTATTAGATATACCAAAAACAGTAGTTGACCCTACTAAAGTTATTCGTCTAGCTCTTGAAAATGCTTGTTCTGGTGCTGGTATGTTGATAACTTCTGATGGTGCAATAGCAGATCAAAAACTTACTTACGGAGACTTTCTAGAGAAAGCATTATCTAAACACATGTCTGCTCTTGAAAGTACTGATGATTGGAGAGATGAGAGCAATAGAGATTTAGGTAGAGGAAGTAATATAAACTAATTCAAAAATAATGAAAATAATCCTACAATGGACAGAAGGTCGCCAAACAAGGCAGACTGAAACAGAAATCCCAAGTGATAAAACATGGGAAGAAGTAAAAGAATTTCTACTCCAAGCTACTTTGAAGGCTTACAAATACACAGACGAACCATTACCTAAAGGATTATCAGAGTCAGATTTACAAATACAAGGATGAAATTTGAAGTATTAAAACAATATCCGCCTAATATAGAACAAATAAAAAAGGTTTTCAACCTTACAGAAAAAGATATCCTTGAAAAAGGTATCTGTTTTGCTTATGGTATGACTTTATTTAATCCATCAGGACTACTTATACCACATCATTTGAACGTACACGAATTAATACATCAACAAGAACAGCTTAAAATTGGAGTAGAAGAATGGTGGGATAAATATATAGAAGATAAAGATTTTAGATTAGAGCAAGAACTTATGGCTTACTCCGCACAATATCAATTTGCTAAATCTAAAATGAATAATAAACAAGCAAAATACTTTTTAACGCAAATAGCAATGGAAATGTCAGGAAAAACTTATGGTTTCGGATTAGATTATGGTATAATAGAGAATAAGATTAGAAATTATAATAAACACAAATAATATGCCATATAGTGCAGCAGCTAAAAAAATGATGAGGGACAAATATAAAAAAGAGTCACCTTTCAAAGTAGCAAAAGAAATATATATAGAAAAGCCAATAAAAGGACTTAAGAAAATAGGTAACTTTTTAAAAGAAAATAATAAGAATGTAAAAGCTTCTATGGAATACGGAGCTAGACCATAATACTCAATGTCTAAAGAGACAGCATCAAAAACAGAAAAAGGATTAAATCTGCAACAAGAACAATTTTGTCAATTATATGTTAATAGTGAAAGAGAACTATTTGGTAATGGTACACAATGCTATTTACAGGTATATGGAGCAGAATATCTATTGAAAAATAAAAAGCCAATGAGCTACCAAGTGGCAATGGCTAGTGCCTCTCGTATGTTAAGCAACGTTAAGATTATTAGTAGGATAAATGAACTACTAGAGACTGGTGGATTTACTGATGAGAATGTAGATAAGCAACATTTATTCTTGATAAATCAACATGCAGATTTAAAGACTAAACTTGGTGCTATTAAGGAATATAACGAATTAAAACAAAGGATACAAAAGAAACTAGATATAACAAGTGGAGGAGATAAAATAGTATTTATGCCACAAGAACTATTAGACAAACATTCAATAAATGAAGAAAACCAACGAACATCATAAAAGACAACTTTCAAAATGTAATGATATTACACGAAGCACAAAGCAAGATAGCTAAAAGCAAAGCAAGATTTAGAGTCGTTAATTGTGGTAGACGATTTGGAAAGACTTTATTGTCTTGTTGGGAAATGTTTGCTTTTGCTGTAGCTAAAGAAGATGGGAGAGTAGCTTATATTGCACCTACTTATCAACAAGCTAGGGATATAGCATGGAATGAATTAAAGAAGATATGTCTACCTGTTATGGAAGGACAACCAAATGAAAGTAGACTAGAGATAAAAGTTAAAAATAAGTTTGGTGGTACATCTCAAATATCATTAAGAGGGTGGGAAAGTGTGGATACATTAAGAGGTCAAATGTTTGATTTTCTAGTATTAGACGAAATATCATCATATCGTAACTTTTGGATGAACTGGCAAGAAGTATTAAGACCTACTCTCACAGATAGGAAAGGTTGCGGTTTATTCATATCAACACCAAAAGGATTTAATCATTTTTACGATTTATATAACTTGCATATACAAGATACAGACTATGAATCATTCCACTTTACTACTTATGACAATCCATTTGTGCCAACTGAAGAAATAGACAAATCTAAAAAAGAAATAACAGAAGATAGATTTGCACAAGAGTATTTAGCCGATTTTAGAAAAACAGAAGGTGTTGTGTATAAAGAATTTAATAGAGAAAGACACATAATAAAAGGAGAATTTAATAATGATGATTATAATATAATTAAAACATTTGGTGGTGTTGACTTTGGTTTCGTACATTATGCAGGTGTCATTACACTAAAAAAATCAGGCAATGGTACATATTATATATCTGATGAATGGTATAAGACTGGCAAAACAGATGCTCAAATAGCCGATTATGTTTCTGCATTACAATGGAATGAGTGTTACCCAGACCCAGAAAGTGCTGGCGGTATCGAAGAATTAAATAGACGTGGAGTTAATGTTAGAGAAGTTAATAAAGGTAGAGATTCTATACGAAATGGAGTTAATGTTGTTAGAGAATTATTCAAACAAGGTAGATTGTATGTTCATGAATCTTGTATTAATACAGTATGGGAATTAGAAACATATTCTTATGATGAGCCTAAATTGAGTCCTAGATTTGATGAAATACCTAAAAAAGAGAATGATCATTTAATGGATGCGTTACGTTATGCACTGATGATGGAATCATCCGTAAAAGAACAAGAGTATGCTATTCGAACTCGCCCTGATTGGATATCAAGGAAATCAAACGGAATACTTAGACCAGAATTACCTAGAGATGAAAGAATAATACAGACACGACCAATATGGATTAAAAGAAAATAATTGACATTTGTGCTTTACAAATTATTTTATGTTATAATATATGTAACGAAAGGAAGTATCGTTATTAATTTAAAAAAGTGTTAGGCGATATTCTAATAGAAAAAAATAATATCATTTCTCCTTTGTCTGCTTATCAACCAAGCGATAGCATTCGTGAACTTACTTTTGCCATTAAACAAAAATACCAAGACGGAGAAACTAATTTAACTACTTCATACAAAGAATTTAATAATCGTTCTGTAATAGAAAGAACTAATGAAGACCAAAGAGCATGGTTATCATGGACACCAGAACCTTATGAAGGAGATGATGATTGGAGATGGAATGGTATAAGACCAATAACAAGGAATAAAGTTATATCTACAGCAGCACACTTAACTGCACAACTTATAATCCCTCATGTATTTGCTCAAAATCAATTTGATGAACAAGATAGAGAGGTGGCTAATGTAATGCGTGATTTGATAGAATACAACATTAAACGCTCTAACTACGAGACTACATTCCTATTTGCTGTTATATCTGGTCTAGTAAACCCTGTAACATTCTTTCAAGTTGATTACACTATGTCATGGCAAGATATATGGGAAGGAGACAAACTAAAGAAAGTAATTGATGACATATTCACAGGCTTTCAACACTCTCTCCGAGGTGCTGATGATGTGATGATAGAAAATCCATATCAATTTGAACTACAAAAGCAAGACTGGATAATGGAAAAAGACCTTATATCTTATGGCACAGCAGAAGCAGAATGTGGACAATTCGAGCAATTTAGATATGTACAAGCTGGTAAGAAAGTTATTTTACATGAAGACGGTAATTTTTATGATATAGAAGACCCTAACGACGGTCTTGTTGAAAAAATAGTATATAAGAATAGACGAAAAGACCAAGAGATAAAATTTGTTGGTGGTGTATATTTTGGTAGTGATAACATAGACTACAACCCTATTGCTCACAGAACTAATAATAATAAGCCTAAGTATAATCTTGTTAAATTTGGCTATGAACCTATTGATGAAATGAAATTCTTTTACTACAAGTCTTTGGTAGCTAAAATGTCTAACGACCAAGAGGCTGTTGATAGAGAATGGCAAATGTATTTTGATTCATCATTCTTATCTACATTTCCTCCTACAATAACTATGGGGGCTGGAATAATTGATAGAAGTGTTATGGCTCCTGCTACTAACACAGAAATAGGCAGAGATGCAAAGATACAACCTATAAACATATCAAACCCTAGTGCAGCTTTGGGTGCATTAAGAGAAGCCGAAAGGTCTGTTACAGAATCATCACAAGATTCACAATTACAAGGACAAGGCGGTCAAGTAGAGAAGACAGCTAGAGAATCAATACTATTGCAACAAAATGCTCAAACCAATCTCGGTATTGCTAGTAAAATGATAGGTTTTATGGTCAAGGAAATTGGCTCACTTGTAGTAGATGACATTATTCGGTATCAATCTATTGGTGAAATAAAAGAAATAACAGGTGAAATGAGTTATAAGACTTTTCTTGTAGACGGTAAAATACAAGGTGGTAAGAATAAAACATCAAAAATAGTTTTTACTGATAGATTTGCCGGTAAAGTTATGTCAAAAGCTGAAAGAGAAATGGAAGAATATAAAATGCTTGATAATGCTAGTGATGAAGAAGAAATATACGAAGTCAACCCGTACGCTTTTGCTATGATGGACTACTTAATAACTATTGATGCAGATAGAGTTTTACAAAGAAACGACGCATTTGAGAGAGCATTTAAACTTGAAACATATGACCGAGCGATAGCAAACCCTTTGGTACAGCAAGACCCAGAATCACAGCTTAAAATTACAAGAGATTTTCTGTTTGAACCTCTAATAAAAGGTGAGGCATCAAAATATTTGCCAAATATTCAAAAAGTGGCTAATGCTTTGATTCCTCAACAAGAGGATCAGGGAGGTAATGACCTACCAAGTCGCATAATGAAGTCGAGTGCGATGGAGAATATTAATATTTAACAAATAAAATGGCAAAGAAAGTAACAAAAAGACTAGGAAGTGCTAAAAAGGTTTCAAAACTATTTTATGCTACTGCTGATAAGTATAAGAGAGCAGTTAAAATGGTTGATTCTAAAGAATATAAGTCTGTTAAAGAAGCTTATACGGCTTTAGGAGGAACGTTTAGTGAAGGACATGGCTATATGCCAGTTTAGTTATTATTAGGAAGATAATTGGAAGATTATGAAAACATTTTTAAAGAAAAAAGAAGAGAACATTGACAAAGAAAGGCGTGAAGAACTAAGAAAATCACAGCCAGTAATAGATGAAAAGAATGAAGCTGTATTTGTAAACGGTGCTAAATACAGACGAGCAAAAGATATTCTTGATTTAATTAATGGCAATAGAGCTGCCATAAAACAAGAAGAATTGATGAGAATAGAACATTATCAAAGACAACTTGAAATTCAAGAAGTAGACCTAAAAAGCGATATTGCTCTGCCAGCCCTTTATGAAATTCTAGGTGGTCTTATAAGGACTATATCTGAACACACTGAAGCTGTTAAAAAAAGTAAAGAAATGAAAGACAAAGGTAAGAAAAACATAATGGGTCTTAAAGAATAATGAACTATCTCAAACTAAAATTAATTCAATATTTAGTTAAAAATCTTTTGGTAGCTATTAATGCTGATGAAATAATTACTTTTACAAATCAAGGTACTTATTTAAAAGGTAGAAGACTAACGAATGAGGAGGTTTTTCAATTAAAAGATGATGCTAATTCATTTGAAAAATCTTTTCTTTGGCAAGTAATGACAAATGAAGTCAGATTTTTATCAAATGATAGAATGTTTGAGAAAAGTGCAGTAGAAGGAAATTCGGTGTTTGGTAGAGCAATGTTGTATAATTTGAATATATTAGAACAATTTATAAAGCGTTGTAAAAATTTATAAGATAATTCCTTGTTAGATTCAATGGTGTACTGGAACTTCCCCAGTTCACCATTGAGTCCGACAAGGACTAGGAAGACAAAAAAACTATGGAAGATGAAATAAAACAAGAGGAATTAGAAACAGAAACTGACACTGGAGAAACCTCTCTCGAAAGTCAGGAAGCTGAATTAGAAGAATCTGAAGAAACCGAAGAGGAATCAGAAGGATCTGAAAATGAAGCAAAGGACATTGACTTTAAAGGTGAACTTGAGAAAGTTACAGGAAAAGAGTCTCGTTCTGAAGCTGAAAAAGCTATCTTTACATTAAAGAAAGTAGCTGAAAGAGTGACAGAACTAGGACAAGACCCTGCTGAAATTCTTAAAATAAAACCTAAAAAAGAAGTACAAGCTGATACCAAGACTGTTGTACAGTCTGAAATACAGAGAACATTTATCGAGCGTGATGTAATGGCTTTAGCTAAAAATGACGACCATTTTAAACTAATGATGCATTATGTTGATAACAATAAGTTATCTGCTCAAGATGCTTATGTACTTTCTATGAAAGGTACTCTTTTAAGAAAAGAATCTGAAGTAAAGAGAAGTTTAATACAATTTGCTTCTCCTAAAATGGGTTCTAAAAAAGCAGTTTTGACTCCTACAATACCAGAACATCCTCAATCGGATTTATTGGTAAAGAGAGGCTATTCTTTTGACCCAAAGACTAAGTCTTACAAAGGTAAGTTTTACGAAGAGTATTACGATTCTACTGATAAAACTTGGAAATCAAGAAAACTACAAAAATAGAGTCATTGTCCAATTATTAGACCCATTGAGTTGGGTGAACTTAATTGGAAACAAATGGCAGAAAATAATGTAAGAATTTTAAAGGGTGGTGCTACAGTACAACGCTTCAGAACAGAAGCTAACGTTGCTGTTTCTCCACTTCCTGGTGATGCAATAAAAGGTGCTATTGGAACTGGAACTAACTATGTTGGTCTATGTCTCGATGGTGACCCAGAACAAGAGACAGATGTATTTATAGGAGTATCAAAAAATGGTGGTGTAGCAAACACTGCTTCTGCAAATGGTACTATCGACGTTGAGTTAATATCATCTGGTAGAACTATACTAGAAGCAAAGGCAACTACAGTAGCAAACGTTGATACAGATGCTAAAATATTGGCTCTATTGTTTGACCAAGTAACTTTTGATAGGTCTGCTTCGACAGCTGCGGGCGTTTTGACTGTTGACGAGGATGAAGGAACTGATACAGACGTTCATGGTTTGTGTATGTTGGATATAAGAGTAACAGATGGAATGGTATTCTTTACTCCAATGATAGCAACTTGGGGTGTAGGTTTTGGTGAGCTTACACAAGCTTAATTATAAATTAATTATTAAAATAAAATGGGTGGAGTAATTAGACAAGTAGTAGCGAACGTAGGGATCACAACAGGCTCAGGTCTTGATGAGATTTTCGGTTCAGCTTACGAAATGGACAAACAGCCTGGAGAAGTCCGAGCTGATAATTCATTGTTTTTTAAACAAGACAACACTGATTGGCTTACTGTACAGTATGCAGAATCAATGGGTCCTGGTGATTTTGAAGAAACTTCAGAAGATGAAGAAGTGGATGAGGCAACTGTTCGTGTTGGAAACAGAACTACAGCAGAAATGCTTGAGTTCGACAGGGATATAGCAATTCCACAAAGATATCAAGAGTCTTCACAGGCTTATGGTATGGTTGAAAAATGGGTTAGTGAATTAGGTATAAGAGCTAGAACTTCAAGAGACAAGCACGCTTTCTTTAGGTCTTATGCTGACGCTTTTTCTGGTGTAACAACTCCAGATGGTTCAGCACTTATAGCAAACTCACACACAGCTCTCTCAGGAGATACTGTTGATAACCTTGAAACTGGTGCAGCATCAGCAGATAACCTCGCAACTTTGATACACTCTCTAAGAGTGCAAAAAGCACAAGACGGTTCTCTTGGCTCATGTCATGCAGACGGTCTTCTTGGACCTTCAGTATTACATCCTACTCTTATGGTTATCACAGCTTCTGATATGAAGCCTGGTACTGGAGAGAATGATATTAACTACATTTCAAAGGTTTATCCTGGTCTTGTAGTTGGTGCTTCTGAATGGTTAGACGAAGATTACAACACTTACAACACAAATGGTGATACTTCATACTTTGTAGTTTCAAAGATGCATAGTATTACTCGTGCTGTTCGTGTACCTATCCAAAACGGATATGTAGGACCTGAAGTAGATAGAAAGCGTAGAGCTTTTTACAGAGCTAGATTCTCAGAAAGAGTTTATGCTGGTACTTGGGTTGGAATTGTAGGAAGTAACGGAACTGCTTAATTATCACTTAATCATCAACCAATATGACAAATAAAATCATTGGAGGAATTGCGGTGCTTGCACTTATATTCTCAATAATTGGTCTGGTTGGTGGTAATCAATCAGAATCTAATTTGGGCGGAGGTACTCGTTTCCAAAATGGTATCAGTGCGGATAACATTTCTCCTAATGCAGGAGAAGTAAGAGGAACAACTTTCACTTCAACAGGTGACGTTGTTCTTGGGGGTGGGACTTTGAATGTAACAACTTCAAATACAGCTACTTCAACTTTAGTAGTAGGTTGTGTGCAATTTTATGCGACGTCTACTGCTACAGCACAAAGATTTCAAGCATCAACTACACCAGGGGCTATGTACTCTGCGTATGGTTCTTGTCCAAATCTTTAGAGCTTGGCTCACAGAGTCCCTTCGGGGATTCTGATGAGCCTGGCTCAATTAAAAAATTAACTATTAATCATTTAAAATGAAAAATTCTTTAAAAGCATTAGGGGTAACATCAATACTATTTGTAGTTGTTTTGATAATATCTGCCTTTGTAACTAGTAAAAACTTTGGTGGTGGAAATGGTTTTGTATCATCAGCTTGTAGTGTAACTCATTCTGTTGTTGTTATAGGACATCAAGAAAGCAGGACTCTTTTGTCCGATAACTCAAGACGAGCATGGGCTACTATTAAACAACCATTAAATGCAACTAACACACTTTCTCTATCTCTAGGAGGTACAGCAGTATCTGGACAAGGTTATTCACTACCTAACGCAACTACTTCAAATTACGCATCAGAAATGAGTTTTGGTTTGAATACGGACTTACCTTTCACAGGTGCAGTAACAGGTAGAACAGCATCAGCATCATCAACTGTATTAGTTACAGATTGTGTTTATACACGTTAATTAAAATAATATGACAACAATAGGAGAAGCTAAATTTCATATAAAAAGACTTTTACATGGAGCTAAAGAAGCTTCTATTGGTGATATAGATTATTTAATTGAAAGAGCTGGCAACACTATGCTCACTAAAATAGACCCTATATCTACTATCAGAATATCCGCATTGTCTAATTTGGTTCATGATGATGTGTATAACTATGCTTTGGCATCAGATTTTAAAAAACCAATAGATTTGTTTCCACAGGATAATAGAAGTTCGAGAGATTATGTTGGTAGACGATTTGCAGAAGATTTTGACCTTCTCAAAGAGATAGAAGAAAAAAGAGTATCAATAGAATCAAATGATGGAACAAAATATTTAAGGTTAAACTGGCGTTCTCGTGGCGGTAAGGTTTTAAACAGTCTAAATGATGTTGACGATAATGGTACTTGGATTGCTCATGGTTCTGCCACTGGCGTAGCACAGGATACTATATTTAAAGTATCTGGTAATGGTTCTGTAAAATTCAATCTGGTAGCTACTGGTGATGGAATACAAAATACTACTATGACTCAAGTCGATTTGACTGATGAAGATGAAGTAGCAGATATATTTGTATGGGTATATTTACCTTCTGTACCTACAAATATCACAGCAAGATGGGGAAATGATTTAACTACCAATTATTGGACTTCTACTGCACAAACAACACAAGCAGATGCAACAGCTTTTAAAGTAGGTTGGAATTTAGTTAAATTCTCTTGGTCTTCTGCAACAGAAACAGGTACAGTATCACCGAGTACAATAGACTCATTTAGAATAACAATAGCTAACTCAACAGCTATGACTGGTATAAGAGTAGACAATATCGTTTTTTCAATCGGCAGACCATTTGATATAAAATACTATTCAAAATACTTTGTTAAAAATACTTCTGGTACTTGGCTTAGTAGAACAACAAGTGATAACGATATATTAGTTTTTGATACAGATGAATCTCAAATATTCTTACTTGAATGTTTAAACGCAGCTGCACAACAGATAGAAAGTGAGAATAGTACATTTGATGTTAGTTGGGCTAGAACAGAACTTGGCGACCCTAGTCTTGGTACAGGATTATATGGTAAATACCAAACAGAACACCCTAGTCAATCAAAAAAGCCAAAAACACAATGGTATAAAGCATATAGGAGATAATATAAAAAATGAATTTTAAAATAATAGACAATTTTAGAGGTTACAACAGTGCTGGTGATAATACAAAGATATCACCTGATTTACTTATACGAGGTTCTAAAAATGTTTATAAGACTATTAGAGGAACTATTGCTGTACGTCCTGGTGTTTTACGCAGAGGAAGTATAGACAGTACAGAAGCAGGGGTAAAATCATCTTTTGAATGGTCTACTAACGTAGGAACACTCAGACCTTTGAGGGTTTGTAACAACAAGCTACAAGTTGAGTCTGACATTTTGTCTTCAGGAACATATATTTGGTATGATTTACTAGAAACATCTACACTTACATCTCCAGCAACAACATATACTAGATTTGTTTTTGATACTTGGTGGGATAATGATGAAAAAACAGATAGATTAGTTATGGTTCGAGGTGATCATAAGATACTTCATTGGTCTGGTGGCATGGCAAAGGTTGCTTCGTCTACAGTAGATACAATAACAAAAAGCGGTTCTGAGACATGGGCAGAATTAGGTTTTGCAACTAATTTCCAAGGCAATACTGGCGTAATTTCTAGCGTAAGTATTGGTTCAAATGCTGGTTCTGGATATAATGTTGGCGATGTAATTACAGTTACTGGAGGAGGTGGTAGTTTAGGTACTGTGATAGTTACTTCCATTGGTGGTTCAGATAGTGTAACTGGTATTGTTTTAGGAAATGGTGGAAGTGGATATAGTGCAGGTAGTAATCTAACTACTTCAGGTGGTTCTGGAACTAATTTAACAATATCAGTCAATACTGTAATTACTACTGGAAACGAAAAGAAAATAATTATAAATGGGACAGAATACAGTTATACTGGAGGAGAAAATAGTACAACTTTAACTGGAGTGACAGGAGATGCTTCTAGTCTTGCAGTTGATTCAATAATTATTCAGTCTGTAATGGTTAGAGATAACGTGCCTATTAATAATTTCAAAGCAGATTTTTGTAAGACAATAAATAATCAATTATGGGTAGGTTCTTACTCATCAAGAGTAGTTTATGTGTCTGCTGATATTACAATAAGTGGTACTTTAGGTTTTTTAAACTTTGTAAACACAGGTGGGTTGGTAGTTGGTGACCCAGATGCCGTAATTATGGATAGTGTAGGAAAAGGAATAGGAGAAAAAGACGGAAAAGTTATTCTTTTTGCGGGAGATAGTGAAATGTATGTTGTAACTCCAAATGATGCACTTACTCTTGCTCAATCAGGTGCTACTTCTATTACTACATCAGGAGGTTCTGCTACTCGTAGTATCATTCAAAAAATTGAGAAGAAAAGATTACCTGTTTTGACATCTTGTCTAGCACATGAATTTATAGATAACTTAGGAGAATATTTTATATGGCTTGACCAAAAAAACAGACTGCGAGCTTTAGGTTCTTTTGCAAATATAGATTCATTAAAGCCTGTAAGTCTTTCTATTACAGTACAAAATGAGTTATCAGAAGATGATTTTACAGGAGGACATCTTAGAGTGATATCTGATAATGACGGTGAGACTGTTTATATTACAGCCCCAAACAATGCCAGAGATTGGATGTATCAAGTTAGAGAATCTATTGACGAAAATGGTTCTGTAATATCAGAAAGACTATGGCAACCTCCACAGATACGAGGTGTATCAAGATTTGCTGTTATAAATGGGGTAATTTATGGACATTCAAATATTAACCCTCAAATATATCAAATATGGGACACTGGTATTTATTCAGATGACCACACTTCAGGAGAATTTATACCTTATTCTGCAAGAGCTTTCTTTGCTTATAATTCACATGGAGAAAGAACAAAACTAAAAACATTTGAAGGTATTTATGTCGAAGGATATATGAATGAAGGAAACGAATTAAATGCCAGAGTATATTATGACTATCAAGGTGGTGAAGACACAAGAGATTTGATAGTGAGTTCAAATAGTGAGCCTGCTTCTAGTTGGCTTGGAGTTTATCCTCCTTCCTTAGGTGATTCTTCACTTGGGGATAACCCATTAGGTAATGGAATTATACCAGAGGGCGGTAATCAAGACTTGGTTCCTAAGTTTAGAGCCATTCTTGATGTTGACCAAGTAAATTGCTTTGAGTATGCAATTGAATTTTATTCATCAGAAGTAGATTCACGTTGGGAGATTATAGGCTTTGGTACAAATGTAAAAATTGCGTCACAACACGCAACACATATTAGAAAATAAATGTTATAATATATATTATGGAAATACTAAAAACAATTTTATCAGGAGTAGTAGGAATAGGACTTACTATAAGTTCATTGTTGGGATTTAACAATCAAGCTGATGTAGTGCAACCAGTTGTAGAAACTCCAAGTAAGGAGACAAACTTTGGTGCTTACAGTCCTTCTGGTGGTGGAACATATAGATTAAAAGGTTCTGTATCTTCAACAGATACTTCTATAACACTATCTTCTTTTAAGGAGCCTGTATCAAACACTCCATATAACATGACATACCTTGGTACTACTATCGGATATGGAACTCTTGAGCCACAAGTAGCAGGAAAATCAGAGTTTGTATCATTTACAGGTATAACACAAAACAGTGACGGTTCCGCTACGCTCACAGGTATCTCAAGAGGTCTTACACGAAGCCCTAGTGCCTCATCTTGTGTGGCTTCTAGTACGTTAGCTTTGAGACATGCTGCTCAATCAGTATTTATTTTGTCAGACTCTCCTTGTTTGTTTGCAGAATATGCTGTGAAAAGAAATAACGAGACTATTAGTGCTTATTGGTCTGGATTAACTCCTTTAAGTGGTCCACATTTTGCAACAAAATCTTATGTTGATGGAATAGTAAGTGGTGGTGCAGTTTCTTATGATTCTATTGTAGTAGCTGGTAATGCTGGAGAAACAATAGCAACAGGCACAATTGTTTATTTTAATAGATTTGAGGGTGAATGGAGAAAAGCTGATGCTGATTTTGCTTCAACAACCCAAAGAGTATTATTAGGGGTAGCTCAAGGCTCAGGAACAGATGGTAATATTATTAGTAATGGAGTAATGATAAAGGGTTATGATACTAATAACATAGGAGGAACTACAGGAAATTTTGTCTATCTTTCTAACACAGCAGGTGCAACTTCAACAACGGCAGGAACAGTAACAAAAATATTAGGATTAATAAAATCTCCAACTGAATTTTACTTCGATACTGATTTCTTTTTGGACTTAACAAGTTACAATCAACAAGCATCTACGACGCAAATAACCAATACAGGAAATGCTTATTTAGCATCAACTACAATAACACAACTTAATGTATCTACTACAACATCAGATTATTTTACTAATATACAAAAAGTATTTGCGACTACTACAACCCAAACAACAAGTGGAAATACAGAAATAACAATGTGGGGATTAAATCTTAAACCAGCTTTATTAAAAGACGGAAAATTAAATGTTGAATCTGTATTCGAACCATTAAATGTTCAAACTAATTCTTGTACTACAAATTATGTAAAACTTTATCTCGGAAGTACGGTTGTTGCTAGTTCAACTTTATTTGTAGGAGATGAATCATTTTTGAGATTAAAATTTTCAGTTTTAGATATCAGTGGAACTTCACAAGTGGTTAATATGGATATAGCATCTTCAACGAATAATGTTTTTGGTGCTGTTAATGTTGGTATTGCAGATAGGGTAGCTACTACCACAGCAATTTATTCATTAAATACAAACAACCCCTTAAATCTTCGAATGACAATGCAATTAAATGGTGCTGATGCAGGAGATTGTCGATATAGAGCCGCATATTCTTATGGAGAAATAATTAGATAACAATGAACGATTTAATAAAAGACAATTCGGGAATGATAATGACTGGAGCCAATACTTCAGTTAATCCTAAATTCCTATCAGATGTAGGACTTCAACAAGCCCAAAATTACGCAAGTCTTCAAAGAGGT
>Ga0247834_1001678_pt1 | contig 36644 bp, 37 predicted proteins | sample LaCruzMarch2015__8_FD_187118 | JGI IMG/M metagenome (GOLD analysis project Ga0247834, IMG submission 187118) | Freshwater microbial communities from meromictic Lake La Cruz, Castile-La Mancha, Spain - LaCruzMarch2015_12m | ecosystem: Environmental > Aquatic > Freshwater > Lake | place: Spain... | reverse complement strand
GTTCTTCAACCGAACGCGCCTGCATTCAACGCTGGGCTATCTGAGCCCCGCCAACTATGAAAAGGTCGCAGCCAGCATCCCGCAGGCTGCGTAAGAAAACCGTCCACCGAAGTGGGTCAAGTCCACTTTGGGTGACGCGATGGCCGCGCAGTCGACCGTGTACTGCCGTTGGGCCTCGCTGACCCTCAGCTCGTTGCCGGCGGTGAAGAACGTCTTCGAGAAATCCTGCAGGAAGGCGGCGCGGTCCTTCTTCACCGCCGTCTGCATGGCGACGATGGCGGCGGCGTCGAGGGCACCGTCGGGGTTGTTTGGGGTCTTGAGGAGGCAGGGCGTGATGGCTGCGGCGAGCACGGCCTTGCTGATGCGCCCGGTGCCGTGATTGGCGATGTAGCGAGCAACTTCACCACCGCCCATCGAGAACCCGACCAGGGTCGCATCGCTCACCTCAAGGTGACACAGCAAGGCGTCGAGGTCGGCCGCGAGGGTGTCGTAGTCGTAGCCGCCCCACGGCTGCGATGACGCGCCGAAGCCGCGCCGGTCGTAGTGGATGACGCGAAAGCCGGCCTCGACCAGGGCGGGGACCTGCATTTCCCAGGAGCGGCCGCTCAGGGGCCAGCCATGGATCAGCACCACGGGTTTGCCGGCGCCGCGGTCCTCGAATGAGATCTCGATGGGGGTGTTCTTCTCGGTGCCAACGACGAGTCTTGCCATGCGTGCCTCCATTGCTCGGTGTGAGCTTGGAGGCATTGCACGGTGCGAGCCGAAGCCTGCGGGCGGCCCGATGCGGCGGCGATGGCATTTTGAGCCGGCATTTGTGTCGCCGCGTGGCGCAGTGGTTTGGCGCAGGCCACCAGCGCCCGCCTCAGTGCTTTCGCTTCAGCAGCACAAGGTCGTCGACGGCCTCGTCGAAGAGGTGCCCCAGGGACGGTTGGACCCGGGCAGCGAACAGGGCGCGCCCCTCATCCAATGCCGCGGTCAGGGATGCTGGTATCTCGCCGCCGCGTCGCGCGTCCTGACACGCCTCCGAATGGTAGAGGGAGATATCGGAGGCGATGGCCCGGGCCAGGCGACGGGCCTGGGCGGGGTCCGCCATCGTTGGCGGCGCCGTTGTCGCCTTCTTCGACGACGCGGCGCGGAACAGGGCGGCAACGGCGAGGGCGATTGCGCCAAGGCCCAGCGCGATGATGATCGTGTTCATGCTTCCGTCCTCGCCATCGTCACGGTGTCGTTGTTCGGCGACGGGCGATGTAGGGCACGGCGAACAAATACAACCCGGTGGCGAGCAGGATGAACAGGGGTGGCAGGGGCGCGAAGGTCACCCACATGGGCGGCTGTCCCCAGATCATGACAACGAAGTTGAGGGCGACGGTCAACGTGAAAACGATCGAGAGCCAGCGGTGGAATTGCCGACCCCATTTCTGCAGCTGCATGAGAACTCCTGCAAGACGATGCAACGAGAATCGCGGACGACGACGACGGCGAGAGGGTCAGGGAAGCTTCGCGAGCTGTTCGATGAGCCTGGTGCCCATCATGTTCCAGCCGTAGCGGGCGCCGCCGAAGGCCTGCTTCTGGTCGGGCTTGAAGCCCGACTGCACGAGGAGCAGATGGGTGCCCGACGGCGTGGGCGTCAGGGTGAAGGTGACGACGGTGTCGAGGCCGATGGCGCCCCACGTGTAGCTGATCTTCTTTGGCGCCTCGATTTCGAGGAGCCGACAATGGACGGCGCCGTCCCAGCCAGGGTGGGCCTGGGTCTGGAAAACAAAGGCCGCCCCGGGCTCGAGCTTGAGGGCGACGACGGGCAGCAGCCACTCGCTGAGCAGCTCCGGGTCTGTCAGGGCGCGCCACACCTTCGACGGCGGATGCGCCAGATCGAAGGAAAGGGTGAGGGCTTCGGTTTGCGAGGGAGCGGTCATGTCGGTGGGCTTCATTCGTCCATCTTCTCCAACAGCTCTTCGAGCCGATCCATGTGCTCGGTCCAGAAGGCGCGGTAGTGGGCAATCCAGTCGATGAGGGGCTTCATCCCCTTGGGCTCGACCCGGTAGTAGACGCAGCGCCCTTCCCGCCGCCCACTCACGAGACCGGCATCTTTCAAGGCGGCCAGATGCTGGGAGACGGCGGGCTGGGAAATGTCGAAGCGGGCGGTGAGGTCTTTGACGGCGGCCTCGCCGTGGGTCAGCGATTCGAAGATCGCCCGGCGGCTGGGATCAGCCAGCGCCAGGAAGACCTTGTTCTCGACGACGTCCGCGTTCTCCATGGACAATCAATAAGCGATCACTTATATGTTGTCAAGTACCACCCGCCCTGGCCCACCGAACCCAGCAGAGGCACCCATGAAGACCACCGCCAAAGGCACCGAGAGCCCCGCCAAAGCAGGAACGCCCACCGACCTGCTCAAGGCCCTGCAAGGGCGCTTTGAGAAGAACCAGGGCCGCCACAAGGGCCTGCGCTGGGCTGACGTGCTGGCCAGGTTGGAGGCCGCGCCGAAGAAGCTCCGATCCCTGGAGGCGATGGAGGCCTCCGGCGGCGAGCCCGACGTCATCGGCCACGACGGCAAGACCGGTGAGTTCATCTTCTGTGATTGCGCCCCGGAGAGCCCGAAGGGTCGCCGCAGCATCTGCTACGACCGCGAAGCCCTGGACGGACGGAAGGAAAACAAACCCGCCGACAGCGCGCTGAACATGGCAGCCACGATGGGGATTCAGATCCTCACCGTCGACCAATACCGGGACCTGCAGCAGCTGGGGGATTTCGACACCAAGACGTCGAGCTGGGTCGAGACCCCGGCGGCCATTCGAAAACTCGGGGGCGCCCTGTTTGGCGACCGCCGCTACAACACCGTCTTCACCTACCACAACGGCGCCGAATCCTATTACGCCGTCCGCGGATTCCGCGGCCTGCTTCGGGTCTGATTCGGGTCTGAGCTCAGGCCGTCGTCGCCGCTGTCCGCAGATGATCAGCAGATGATCAACAGATGATCAACAGACGGGGTTCGTCGCCGGGCATCGTCTGCGGCGCGCGGTGGATGCACGGCGGCACCGGACACCCCGGCCAGGCCACCGCCATGCGCCACAGATTGCCCACGCCGCAGGCGAGGGGCGCGGCGTCGTCGACAGCCCCGTAGTGGAGGTCGAAGCTGCTCTCGCGGATGAATTCGGCAAAGCCGTCGTCATCAGTGCCGTCGTCGTCGCCGCCGTACGCCTGCAACAGGGCGGCCCGGATGGCGGGCTGGTCGATGAGGCGGCGGGCCTGGTCGTTGTCGAGGATGTCGCTGCTTTTGCCCCAATAGGTGCACAGCCAGGTGTCGATTTCGACAGGGGCGCGGTCGGCGTGAAATGACATGACGTCGGTGGCGATGGGCAGCCCACGGTCATCGCGGGGATAGCTGGCAAGGCAATTGAGCACGGGGTCCCGCCCGAGCTCGTCGAGCCGGCGCAGGTCCTCGAGCATGACGTCGGCGGCGATGCGTCCCGCCGGGCTCAACGACAGGGCCTGCAGCAGGTCGGCATCGACGACGACAACACCCTCGGCTGGAGCGAGCAGGCGGGCGACCTCGCCGAAGTCACCAGCGAGGGTGCGGGGCCAGCACAGGGCATTGATGCCGTCTGTGAGGGGACGGGCCACAAGTTCGGCAAAGCTGTCGACGACGGCGTGGCGCTTCATCAGGGGGATGGTCATGGCCCGTGGTGGGTAGCACAGCGTGGCCGCAGTGGTGATTCGACGTCGGGGTGCTGGAGCCGGGGGAGATGGTAGGAGTGCCCCCATGAAATACCGCAACCTCGGGTCCGCCGGCGTCAAAGTCTCCACCCTGTGTCTGGGGGCCATGACCTTCGGCGAGGCCGACGAGAAATCCTTCATGCACAAGGTGGGCTCCGACGAGGCGACGGCCCACGCGGTCCTCGACCGGGCCCTCGACAAGGGCATCAACTTCGTCGACACCGCCGACGTCTACGGGCAGGACGGGCTGTCGGAGCGGGTGCTCGGCCGTTGGTTTGCGCGCAGCAAGACCCGCGACCAGGTCGTGCTGGCGACGAAGTTTCGCTTCACCATGGGCAGCGGTCCCAACAAGAGTGGCGCCTCGCGCTATCGCATCGTGAAGTGCGTCGAGGACTCCCTGCGGCGCTTGCAGACCGACCGCATCGACCTGTTTCAAATCCACATGCAGGACATCACGGTCCCCGAGGAAGAGACCCTGCGGGCCCTCGACGACCTCGTCCACGCCGGCAAGGTCCTGTACCTGGGCTGCTCCAACTACGCCGCCTATCGCCTCATGAGCAGCCTCTGGACGGCGCGGACGGGGCACCTCACGCCCTTTGTGAGCCTGCAGGCCCAATACAGCCTGGTGTCTCGCGAGCTTGAGCGGGAGCACGTCCCCCTCTGTCGCGAGACGGGCCTGGGGATTCTGCCCTGGTCGCCCCTGGCGGGCGGCTTTCTCACCGGCAAATTCGAACAGGGCAAACCGCCCGCGCCGGGCACCCGCCTCGCCGAGAGGGCCGAGCGCTGGCAGCGTTTCGACAATCCCCGCAATTGGGCCATCATCGACGCCGTCAGGGCCGTGGCCGCCGAAGCCAACACCACCCCGTCGGCGGTGAGCCTGGCCTGGCTGCTGTCCCGCCCGCAGGTGAGCTCGGTGATCTTCGGGGCCCGCACCGTCGAGCAGCTCGACGACAACCTCGCCGCCGCCGACCTCGAACTCACGGCTGCCCAACTCGAGAGCCTCGACAAGGCCTCGGCCTTCGAGCTTGGCTACCCCTACGAATTCATTCGCTCCATCCAGACCACCTGGTGACCGGCGACGCCTGACCCCGGTCGGGACGAAATGCCCCGCCCGGGGCGAAGCAGAGCGGCAAAAGGCGTCTCAATTGGCTCTGGCAAGCCGCCATTTCGGATGGCTGCTGTCGAGATCGTCGACGTCAGCCGTGCTGCAGGGCGCCCTGGTCCCGCGGATGGCGCGGGGCTTGCTGTGGTTGGTGTACGACCAACCCACCGAGGCCCCATGACCTACTTTGTCAAAGACATGAACACGATGCGACGCCGCACCCGGGCCTCCATCGCCTTGTGGACGATGACCGATGCCGGCAACGTCGACATCAACGTGGTGGCGCTGTTGAATGAAGCCATTGCGACGGAGCTGTGTGGCGTGATTCGCTATCAACAGCACCATGCGATGGCGTCGTCGCTGTTGGCCCACTCGGTGGCCCGCCAATACCTGGCATTCTCCAACGATAACCTCAAGAACGCCGACCGGCTCGCTGCGCGGGTGGTGGAACTCGGGGGCGAACCAGATTTCGGCAACCAGGGATTGCTGACGCGTATCCTCGACCCCGAGGCTGAATCACTGTTGGAGATGGTCCAGCACGATTCCGACGCCGAGGGGATTGTTGTCGATTCCCTGGAATCGATGGTGAAGTACGTCGCCGACAGCGACCTGCGGACCCGCCAGGCCTTCGCTGGCGTCCTTGAGTCCGAGATCGGCCACGCCGACGAACTGTCGATCCTGCTCGGCTCGATGACGGCTCGCCAGGGCGCCGGCGCCGCGGGCAACCCTGTGGATATCGGTCTCGAAGCCGTTGGAAACGTCGCGCATACCGGTGTGGCCACCGCGGTCATCAGCACGGCGACCAGCACGGTGAACGCGGGCGCCTGGGAGACCGTCGTCCTCGAAATCGACACCCCGGCGTGACCGTCGCCTCCCCTGGCCTTGAGCGGCTCAGCCGCAGCGGTCGCCGGTGGCGTCGGGGCAGCAGGCGTGGGGCGTGAGGCGCTCGGCGGGGTCGACGCAGGTCCCCTGCTCCCGGGCGGTGCAGGCGGCGGCCGAATCCGCCGGGGTCTCAGTGATGATGTCGCCCTCGGTGATGGAGGCGCAGCAGCACGGCCCATCAGACGCCGTCAGCACCAGCACGACGTCGGCGGATACCACGTGGCATTCACCCTCTCCGACGGTGGCTGTGGCGGTGGCGTCGACGAAGCCCGGTCGGCTGGCGGTGACGACGAAGTCCCCGGCGACCTCGAAGAACGGACACAGATAATCGCCAGCGCCCAGGGTTTCGCAGGCTTCGAAGGCGGCGCCGTCGGCGTCGGGGCGGGCGGCGACGGTGGCGTCGTCGATGCCGGTGCCGGCGCTGTCCTGCACGTGGACGCTCAGGGAGGCCCGGGCCGACAGGTCGCACGCCAGAGGCGGTTCGCAGGCGGCAACGCTGGAGACGGCGGCGACGGCGGCGACGGCGGCCAGGACGGCGACCAAGCTGAGCTGTGGGGTCGAGTGGGACATGTGGACTCCTGTGCAGAAGTTCTGATGCTTCTTCGGCTGGTGCCGAAGAAGTTCTGATGCTTCTTCGGCTGGTGCCGAAGAAGTTCTGATGCTTCTTCGGCTGGTGCCGAAGAACGCTGGACCGAGCGACACCAGCAGCCTTGACAGCGCCGTGCCAACGTCGGCGGCCGCATGGCAGTGCCGCCTGGCGGTGGGGCCCGCTTCGATGTCAGGGCCGCGCCGTCAACCTGCGACGTCAACCTCGCAGCAGTCGCCGGACGTCGATGCCGTCCGCTTGTCAGTCGCTTTCCAGGGTCACCATGGACGGGGTAGAGGCTGTCATGCGCGTTTTCCCCCTCGCTGGTCGTCGTGTTTCAAGCTGCTGGCAGCGCCTGGGGCTGTGGGCGGCCCTCACCATGGCGGTGGCCGGGACAGGCTGTGCGCCGGCCCTGCTGCACGTCGCCATGGGCACCGAGCGGGGCCGGAGTTCCCTGCGCGCCCATGAGGTCAGCGTCGGCGGCGTCCGCCACACGGTGCTGTCCCGACGGGGGGATGGGCCGGGTCCCACCGCCGTGCTGTTGCATGGCTTTGGCGGCGACAAGGACAACTGGACCCGCATGGCCGCCCACCTGCCGTCGTCGTGGAACCTGCTCGTTCCCGACCTGGCGGGCTTTGGCCAGAGCGAGCGCCGCGACGACGTCCACCACGACATCGTCGCCCAGGCCGAGCGGGTCCACCTGTTGATTCAGCAGGCCGCGTCGCGGCCCGTGATCCTCGTGGGCAACTCCATGGGCGGGCACATCGCGGCCGCCACCGCCGCCCTCTACCCCGACGACGTCGCCTTCCTGGTGTTGCTCGACCCGGCGGGGGTCGTGTCTCCCGAGCCCTCCGAGGTGCGCGCCGCCATCGCCCGGGGAGAGCCAAACCCGCTGCTGACCACCAGCGTCGACGACTTCGACCGCTTGATGGGCCTGATGTTTGTGCACCCCCCCGAGCTGCCTGGCGTCGTCAAAAGCTACTTCGCCGAGCGCGCCGCCGAGAACCGCCCCTGGAACGATCGGGTCTTTCAAGAAATGGGTACCCGGCCGTTTCCCCTCGAGAGCCACCTCGGGGCCATCCGCGCCAGGACCCTCGTGCTGTGGGGGGCCGAGGACAAGGTGCTGCACAAAAGCGGCGGCCCGGTCTTTGTCGGCGGCATCAAGGATGCGCAGCTGGTGATCATGGAAGGCACGGGCCACACGCCCATGATCGAGCGCCCCGCAGACACCGCCGCCGTCGTCGCCGACTTCGTGGGCATCGGGGGCTGAAACGTCAGCGTCGGCGTGACGACGACGATTGGCCCTGGGTCAAGCGTTGCAGGGCGCCGTCGAGGATGCGCAACACCTCGGCCCGCAGCACGTCGAAGGCGACGTCCTTGGCGGCGGCGCGGGCGGTGACGACGACGTCGACGCTGCCTTCGCTGCGGTGGAGGAAGCGGGCTTTTTCGCGGCGCATGATCTCGCGCAGCCGGCGCTTGACGGGGTTTCGCTCGCTGGCCCGGTTGTCGACCTTCTTGGAGACCACAAAGCCCAGGCGGCCCGGGCCCGGTCGGACGGTGACGGTGACGAGATCACCCGAGGTGCGCACGCCCTGCCGCTCCACCCGGGCGAAGTCCCGGGTGCTGCGCAGCCGACGCCATGCGGGGAGTCCCTCGGGACGTTCCCGCCGCCGAATGGGCCGGGGACGCCGCGGAGGCGGTGCCGCTGCAGGAGGTGGGGCCGCGTCGGACACGGTTGACTCTGGGTTGACTCTGGCAGCAGAGACGACAAAAGCCCGGCAGAACCGGGCGCTTGTCACGATGAAGTTTCATGTCTGTCGGCGGACGCCGACGAACACGAACGAGCGCCGCTCAACGCGGCGATCACTCACTTCTCGTAGATGGTCGAAGCGAGGCGCTTGCGACCGTGGGCACGACGACGCTTGATGACGTCGCGGCCGCCGTCGGTGGCCATACGAGCGCGGAACCCGTGGGTACGGATGCGCTTGATGCGGGACGGCTGGTACGTACGAAGAGGCTTGGACATGAGATCTCCAGCAGTAGTGGCGTCTCGCGACGCGAACGACGAGGCGGATATGGTGCACGAGTTCGCACTCGTCAACTCCCCCGCCACTGCTCCTGGGTGATCATGCTGTTTCTTCCCATGATTTTTGCCGCCGCCGCCGCCGCTGGCGCCGCAGACGTCGTCGCAACGCCACCGACGGCACCCGCCGACGGAACGCCCGCCGGAGCCTCCCGGGTCCTCGTGATGGAGACCGGGGGCGATCTGGGCCCCGACAAGCGGCTGGTGCTGACCAATCTGACCGCCGCCCGCCTGGCCCGCTTCGCCGATCTGGAGATCATGGCCGCCCGCGACCTCGAAGCGCGCCGGGGCCTGGAGGCCAGCACCCAGGCCGTCGCCTGCAATGGCGACGCCGCGTGCCTGGCCAACCTGACGGCGGTCCTCGACGTGGAACTCGTCTGCGCCACCACCGCTGGCACCCTCGGCGGCACCACGGTCTTCACCATCGAGATCATCGACAGCGCCGGTGCCGCCCGGGCCCGCAGCAGCGTGCAGGTGTCCGCCCTGGACGATCTGGTCACGGCCATCACCCGCGTCGTCGACGACGCCGGCCGTGCCGTGACCGGCGACGAACCTGGGGACGCCGTCGTCCGCACGGCGGGCACCACCGCCGCCGCGGCCAACGCCGACACCGTCATGGGCCTGCGCCAGCCGATCTTGATTGGCGGGGCGGTGGGCCTCGGGGTCGGCGTCGTCGCCGTGGGCCTCGGCGTCATCCCGGCCTTCATGACCACGGGGGCCGAAAACGACCTGACCCGCCTGCGGGGCCGCTACGTCGACAGCGGCGGCGACCGCGCCATCCTCGACGACGCCGCTGCCAAACAGCTGGAGGTCGATGGCAACCGGGGCTTGTGGAACAACGCGGGCATCTACGCCGCCTGGGGCGGGGCCCTGGTGGCCGTTGCTGGCGGCGCAGCCCTGGTCGCCGCCTTCACCCTCATCGACGACGAGACCAAGGTGCAGCCATGAAGAAGCTCTCCCCTGCCCTGCGCCCCGCCCTGCTCGCCATGGCCGCCGTCATGACAGTGATGTCGACGTCGTCGTGTGCCATCGACGCCACCCGCGACGGCATCGGCGCCCCCTGCGTGGTCGACGGCGCGGCCTGCCCGACGGACCATGTGTGCCTCGTCGACGACGGCGAGACCGCCGGCCTGTGCGCGCCCATCCTCGACTACGGCAGCTGTGATCCGCCGTCGTATCCCCAGGCCGTGGGCCAGCTGCGCGACGAGACCCTCGACATCGACGCCGTCGACGACTTCGAGAAGCTCCGCGATGTGGTGCGGGTGGAGGGCGACCTGTTCATCGACGGCGCCGCCGGCACCGTGCTGCGCCTGGGAGACCTGTGCAGCGTCGCCGGCGTGCAGCAGGTGACGGGCTCCCTGCTGGTGGCCCAGACCGACATCACCACCCTCGACGGGCTGCAGGGCATGGGGTCCGTGGGAGCTGGCGTCGGCATCGCGGCCAACCCCAACCTGACGGACCTGCAGGGCCTCATCAACCTGATGGGGGTGAAGCCTCCCGACGCTGGCGAGGCTTTTACCATCGTCATCGCCGACAACGCCGCCCTGCCCGCCGAGGCCATCCGTGCCTTGCGCGCAGCGTTGGCCGTCAGGCCGGGCATCCAGATCTTTGCCTGCGGCAACCGGCTGGCCACCGGCGAGAACAACCAGGTCATCTGCCCCATCGACGTCAATCGGCTGTTGCGCCGGGGCTGACGACGCTGACGACGTCGGGGGTGACGACGTCAGCCCTCGGTCTGGAGGGAGCGGGTCTTGTCCTCGAGGGTGCGCTCCAGGAACGAGCGGAGCACGTGCATCTGGTCCGATGACAGGCCCTGACCAATGAGGATGCCGCCGTGGATGAAGCCGCCGATGGCCGCCGCGATGGGCAGTACCGCCAGGCTCCACAACGGGCCCCCCATGATCAGCTGGCTGGCGGCGTACATGGCGCCCCCGATGCTGATGAAGACCAGGGCGAAGTACAGGCTGATGACGAGGGTCCACAGATGGGGATGGGGGGCGAAGCGGGCCTTCAGCACGGGCTTGCCGTCATCGTCCTCGCGCACGACGACGTTGAGCACCGGCGTGAACAGCTTCTGCTCTTTCTCGGGCAGCCGCAGCTCCACCTGCAGCGGCAACGTGATGGCGGTGACGGGGGCCCCCGGCCGCTTCACGGCCTCACGGACCGCCGCGTGAAAGCTCTCGGCGGGGATGAGCAAAGGCAGGACAAAGCGGGGACGAAATCGGGGCCACATGCCCCAAGGCTACGCCAGGTCGCCCCCGCCAGCACCGTCGTCAGCATGCGTGAATTCGCACACCGGGCGCCTCGCCAAGTATTTGAATAATCATAATTATTCTGGCCCGAATGGCCCGAATTCACAGCATCTTTTGGCCGTGGGGCCGAATCGCGCAGACGCCGGATTCGGAACCCGATTCGGCAAGACAGCCGGCGAAGCACAGGGCAGCGGGCACAAAAAAGCCCCCGGGAGGGGGCTTGATTGCGGGGACTCCAGGCGCGGGGCTCAGAATCGAACCTGGGCCTGCAGGACGGCCTCGTGGGTGATGACGGGGAAGGTGCGGTCGGCCTGGGGCCCGAGGGGCACGGGGTCGGCGTTCCCGTAGGTGTAGCGCAGGCTCATCACGCCGTTCTGGCGCCAGAAGTACCAGTGGAGGGCGGCGCGGGCCTGGACCTCGTTGCGCTGACGACGGATGGCGTTGGGCACGTCGGCGAGGTCGCCCGCGATGGGGATCTTGGTGAGCGTGGTGAGCTGGCCGAGGTCGGACGTGTAGAACTGGCCGACGTCGGCGGCGAAGAAGAACCACTCGGGCCACAGCAGCACGCCGAGCTGCAGGTAGTTGGCGGTCTGGAGGGCGCCGAAGTTCAGCTCGGCCTTGTTGTAGCTCTCGAACTGGGCCGCGAAGATGCCGTAGCGCAAGACGGCCATGCCGTGGACGGCGGGGAAGCGCTCACGCTCGCGCTGCTCGTATTTGCCGCCGAGGGAGAACGACGCCGCCAGGGGAACGGGTCGGTACAGAAACGGCGAGTCGAAGCGGTTGTAGATGCCGATGGGCGTGATCTGCAGCTGGGCGCCGGTGCTGAAGGTCGGGTTGATGGTGGCGTCTTCAAAACGACGACCGCCGAAGTTGCCAAACAGCCCCGAGCCGCCGCCGGCGAAGGCCCGGTAGCGCAGCAGGTTCAACACGATGGGACCGTTGACCTCGACACCGGCGTCGAGGAACTGGTCAAACGGGTTGCGCAGGTAGATGGGGTTGTCGAGGAGGGGGCGCTTGGCCGCCGAGATGAGGGGCTGGGCGCTCAGGGTGCCGCCGCCGGTGTTGATGTTGAAGTAGTGGCCCTGGCCGAGGGGAAACTGGAACATGGCGAAGCTGATGCGCGGCGACTGCGACGCCGCCAACGACAGCAGGAAGAAGCTGTCTTCAAGCAGGGGCAACGAACCAAAGGCCCGCAGTTGCAGGGTGTCGAAGCGGGTGTCGATGCGGCTCTCGTAGGTGTTGGGGTCGGCGAGGTTCGTCGTCGTCACCAGCTGCTGGACGGCGGCCACGATGCCGAAGCGGATGCCGACGAAGCCGACGCCGTCTTCGCTGTCGGGCTGCTCGACGTCGCCGTTGTAGCTGCGCTTTTTGGTGCCAGCGCCGCCATCGGTGTCGCCGCCCTCGACCTCGCCGCCGGGGGCGAGGCGGGCATTGTCGCCGCCCGTGGCTGAGCCGCCTTCGCCGTCGAGGTCACCCTTCCAGCTGCCCTTGCAGTTGGGGATGTTGCCGAGCTGGCATTCCTGGTCTTCGCAGTCGATGAGGCCGTCGCCGTCGTTGTCGATCCAGTCGCCGCAACGCTCTTTGCCGGTTTCTGGCTTGCCGTCGGGCTGGCAATAGCTCTCTTTGGCGCAATCCGAGTCGCCGCAGTCGTAGACGGCGTCGCCGTCGTTATCGACGTGGTCGTTGCAGATGGTCTCTGTGGCGGCCACGGGCGCAAAGACAGGCGTTGCTGGCGGTGGAGCGGTTTCGGCCGGGGCCGCAGGAGCCGTCGTTGCGGCGTCCGCCGGCGGGGCGCCGGGTTCGTCGCCGGCCAGGACTGGGGCCGAAACGGCTGTGACGGCGAGGATCAGGGCTTTGAGCCAGGGTGTCTTCATGAGGCGTCCGTGCGTGGGCGAGGCGATGATCGAAGTCGAAATCGGTCCGGAGGTGAGACCGCTGCTCACTCGCAGGGCTTGTTGACGTCGGCGCAGGCGGTGACTTCGGGGTTGTAGGCGCAGTCGAAGTCGGCGCAGTCAATGAAGCCGTCGTTGTCGTTGTCGATGCCGTCGCTGCAGTTGGCGGGATCGGCGGACTCCTGACAGAGGGTCTTGACCGCGGGGTCCGTCGAGAAGCGGCAGCCGTTGTCGCGGCAGTCGATGAAGCCGTTGTCGTCGTTGTCGATACCGTCGGAACAGTTGGCCGCGCTGCGCTCGGTGACGTTTTCGCAAAAGGCGATGGCCTCGGGCTGGGCGTTGCGGCCCGTGCAGCTGAAGTCGGCGCAGTCGACGAAGCCGTTGCCGTCGTTGTCGACGCCGTCGCTGCATCGGGCCAGGGAGGTCTCGCTGCGGGCGGCGCAGAAGGCGGCGGACTCGGGATCGGCGTCGAAGCCCGAGCAGCTGAAGTCAGCGCAGTCGGTGAAGCCGTTGCCGTCGTTGTCGACGCCGTCGCGGCAGTCGTCGAGGGTGACCTCGGTGGGCAGGCTGTCGCAGTAGGCCTGGATCTCGGGGTCGGGGGCCTGGGAGCAGCCGAAGTCGGCGCAGTCGACGAAGCCGTTGCCGTCGTTGTCGAAGCCGTCGCGGCAGCGGTCGAGGGTGGTCTCCGGGCCTGGATCGGGGTTCGGGTTGCAGATCTCGGTGCCGTCGCAGTCGTCGTCGTCGCAGTCGAACAGGGCGTCGCTGTCGTTGTCGCGGCCGTCGGCGCAGGTTTCTTCGGTGCCTTCGTCGCAGACGGTGACAAAGGCGCCCAGACGGCAGCCGCGGTCGGCGCAGTCGATGTCGCCGTTGTAGTCGTTGTCGAGTCCGTCGCTGCACAGGGCGTCGGTGAACTCCATGACGCAGCAGAGTTCGAGGATGTCCTGGCAGCCGAACTCGGCGCAGTCGAGGAAGCCGTTGCCGTCGTTGTCGACGAAGTCGGTGCATTCTTCGACAGTGTCTTCGACGTCGAAGGCGACGGCATCGGCGGGGAACTCACCGCAGCGGTTGCTGAAGATCCAGCAGTCGGGGTCCTGGCAGTCGATGACCCCGTCAGCGTCGTTGTCGACGCCGTCGACGCAGCTCTCTTCGTCGTTTTCGTAGCCGAGGACGGGCGGCAGGATGATGTAGTCGCATGCCGAGACGGTGGTCATGAAGGTCATGAAGAGGCCAAGTGCGGCGACGACGACGTTCCTGGCATGCATCGGGGCAGCAAACTGGCCAACGACGCCCCTGTCAACGCCACAGCGGGCGCAATCGCACCGCCGGGGCGCCGCAGCCCCCTCCCTCGCTGACGGGGGCCGGGCGCAACGGACTGCGCCCTGGAACCCGTTCCAGATCTCTTGAAACCTTCTGCGGCTTCAGACATCACAAACCTGTATATCGACATATTCATATATCTGAATATTGAAGTTCCTGTGCTTCGGCTGGCCCGAAGACGTTTGGGAGAAGCGATGCCCCACCGGACTGTGGCCCGACAAGAGCTTGCCGACCTGATGGCGGTGCTCGCCCATCCGCTGCGGCTGGCCCTGGTGCTGGAACTCCGCAGCGGCGAGCGCGATGTGACGACGTTGATGCATGCCGTGGAAGCCAGCCAGACGGCGGTGTCCCAGGCGCTGGCCCGTCTGCGGGCGGTGCGGCTCGTGACCCTGCGGCGGGACGGGCGCCACGTCTTTTACAGATTGGCCTTTCCCGGCATGCCGGCCTGGCTGGACGGTGGGCTGGCGATTCTCGAAGACGAGACCGCCCAGGTGGCCTCGGTCCACGACGCCATCAGCCAGGCCCGGCGTGACCTGGGCGCAGGAGAGCCATCGTGACGACGACGACCGCGACAGCGACCGCCCTTGGACCCGATCATGAAGGCCAAGGGTCTCATGGGTCCCACGGCTCCCACGCCCATGTGTCGCCGATGCGGCGGGTCATGGCCCTGGTGCGGCTGGAGCGCACCGACGTTGCCGTCGTCGTGGTCTACGGCATCGTTGTGAGCCTGCTGGCTCTGGCGACCCCCCTGGCGGTGCAGGCCCTTGTCAGCTCCATCACGTCGCAGGCGCTGCTGCAGCCCTTGTTGGTGTTGAGCGTGGTGCTGGCGGTGGCGTTGTTGGCGGGGGGCACCCTGCGCACCCTGCAGCTGTCCGTCGTCGAGATGCTGCAGCGGCGCATCTTTGTCCGGCTGGTGGCAGACCTGGCGTGGCGATTGCCCCGGGTGGCGTCGTCGGTGAAGGAGACCCAGGACACGAGCAAGCTTGTCAACCGCTTCTTTGACGTGGTGACGGCCCAGAAGGTGATGGCGTCGCTGCTGCTGGAGGGCATGGCCCTCGCCCTGGAACTCCTGATCGGGCTTGGCATTCTGACCATGTACAGCCAGCTGTTGATGGCGTTTTCGGTGGCCCTGCTGCTGGGGGTCGTGCTGGTTGTCTTTGTCCTCGGTGTGGGTGGCGTTCAAAGCAGCATCGACGAGAGCTACGCCAAGCACGACGTTGCTGGCTGGCTTGAAGAGCTGGTCCGCCACCCGACCTTGTTCCGCGCCGAGCATGCCCGCCGCTTTGGTCTGGCCGGCGCCGACACGGCGACCCGGCGCTACCTCGATGCTCGTGGTCGACAGTTCAAGGTCCTCATGCGCCAGGCCATCGGCACCTACGTGCTGCAGGCGGCGGCCTCGGTGGCGCTGCTGGGGGCCGGGGGTGTCCTCGTCATTGAAGGCACGTTGACCATTGGCCAGCTCATGGCCGCCGAGCTGATCGTCACTGCCGTCACCTACGGCCTCATCAAGCTCCACAAACAGCTGGAGGCTGCCTACGACCTGCTCGCGGCGGTGGACAAGCTCGGCGCCCTCATCGAACTCGACACCGAAAGCGACGATGGGGTCGCGGTCGGCGGCAATGGCGCTCCCCTGGCCTTGAAGGCGCGAGACCTGGTCGTCGACGGCGACGGACCCTGCACCTTCGAGGTGGCGGCCGGCGAGAGCGTCGCCTTCCTCGACCCGGGCAGCAGCCGTGGCAGCGCCATCGTCGACGCGCTGCTGGAATTGCGCTCGGCCCGCAGCGGAACCCTGGAGATCGGGGGCGACGACATTCGTCACCTGGCCCGCTCCTCGGTGCGCACCCGGGTGCGGGTGGCCCGCGAGATGGAGGTCTTTGAAGGGACCCTCGCCGACAACCTCCGGGTGGGGCGCGATGCCTTGCGCCCCCGCGACCTGGTGGCGGCCCTCGCCATGGTGGAACTGGAAGACGTGCTGCTGACGGACCCGCGGGGCCTGGGCCTCGTGCTTGTGCCCGGCAGCCTGCGGCTGACGTCGTCGGTGGGACGGCGCCTGATGATCGCCCGGGCCGTGGTGGGCGACGCCGGCGTGGTCATCATCGACGGCGCCCTCGACGGTCTGGAGCCGGGCCTCGCCCGCCGCATCGTGGCCAGGCTCAAGGCCCTCGACAGCACGATTATCATCGTCACCGCCGACCCGGACATGGCCGCCGCCCTGCCCCGGACCATTTCGCTGACACCCGGTCCAACGACGCCGACAACGCCGCCGACGACGACACCGACGCTGCCGATGACCACAACACCGCTGCCAACGGCGGCGACGACGACGACACCGACGACGACAAAGGTGCCCGCGCAGGGTGGCAGCAAGAAAGCGCGCAAGCGCAAGGGAGGTGGCCGATGAGCCCCGGGTCCATGTCTGGAAGCGCGACCTTGCCGGTCATGGCGTCGGTCCAGTCGCCGTGGGCGATGAAGGCCCTGGCCGTCGTCGTGGCGGCGCTGCTGCTGGTGTCGGCGGTCGGCCTGGTGGTGACCCCGTGGCAACAGTCTGTGGCCGGTCAGGGGCGGGTCATCGCCTTGTCGCCGGCGGAGCGGCACCAGCGGCTGGAGTCGCCGGTGGACGGGCGCATCAGCCGGGTGTTGGTGATGGAGGGTCAGCAGGTCGAGACCGACGAGATCGTCATCGAGATCGCCGACGTCGACCCCCGCTTTCTGGAACGCCTGCAGAGCGAGGCTGACTTGATCACCTTGCGGGAGCAGGCCGCGTCGGCGCGCCGACAGTCCATTGAAGACCGGGTGAGCGCCCTGGTCAGCGCCCGGGACCTTGGGCTCACCGCCGCCGACGCTCGCATCGAGATGGGGCGGGAGCGGATTCGTCAGGCGGAACAAGCCGTCATCGCCGCCGAGGCCGCCACCAAGGCAGCGGCGTTGAACCTTCCCCGGATCACCGACCTGGCCGCCCAGGGGCTGCGCTCCACCCGCGACCTTGAGCTCGCCCAGCTCGATGTGTCCCGGGCGGGGGCCGAAGAGCAGCGGGCGCGGGCGATGCTGACGGCGGCCCAGTCCGAGGTGGCCTCGTTGACGGCGGACCGGCGGCGGGTGGAGCAAGAGACCACGGCGAGCATCAACGACGCCCGGGCCGCCGAAAACAGCGCCAAGGCCGAGCAGGCGTCTGCCCGGGCCGACATCATTCGCGTCGACTCCCGCATCGCGCGCCAGCTCACCCAGGCCGTGCGGGTCCCGCGCAACGCGTCGGTGTTTCGGGTGTTGGCCCAGGAGGGGCAGCTCGTGAAACAGGGAGAGCCCCTGGTGGAGCTGGTGCCTTTGACGACGTCACGGGCCATCGAAATCTGGGTCGATGGCAACGATGCGCCGCTGGTGTCGGCGGGAAGACAGGTCCGCGTGCAGTTCGAGGGTTGGCCCGCCCTGCAATTCGTCGGCTGGCCCCAGGTGGCGCGAGGGACCTTTGGGGGCATCGTCAGCATGGTGGACGTCCACGACGACGGCACCGGCCGTTTCCGCGTCGTCGTCGCCCCCGACCCCGCTGAACCGTGGCCCTCCCCCGATATCTTGCGCCAGGGCGTGCGCGCCAACGGCTGGGTCCTCCTCGACCAGGTGCCCCTCGGTCAGGAGCTGTGGCGACGCCTCAACGCGTTCCCGCCGTCGGTGAAAGAACCCGTCAAGAACACACCGGTGGGCACCGACCCCATGGGCAAGAAGACGAAGGCCCCGTGATGGCACCGTGGATCCTCGCCCTGCAGCTGGTGCTGCTGTCGTCGCCGTCGCCGTCGCCGTCGCCGTCGCCGTCGCCGTCGTCGCCGGAACCCCTGACCCTTGAAGAGGTCCTGGCCCGGGCCGACACCCTGCACCCGACCATCGTCGCCGCCAGCGCCGACGTCGAAGCCGCCCGCGCCGGACTGTTGGCGGCCGAAGGGGTCTTCGATCCGACCCTGCGGGCGCGCAGCGACGTCGAGGGCGGCAACTACCTCAACGGCACCGCCGACGCCGCCGTCGACGTCCTCACGCCCCTGTGGGGGACGCGGGTGGAGGCGGGATATCGGGCGGGAGTGGGAGATTTCCCCACCTACGATGGTAAGAAAAAGACCAATGATTTCGGTGAGTTCCGCCTTGGTCTGGCGGTGCCCCTGCTGCGCGACGGCTTCACCGACAGCCGGCGGGCCACCATCGAGAAGCTGCGCCTCGAGCAGGACCAGCGCAACGAAGCCTTGCGCGCGGCCCGCCTGGAGGTCGGCCGGATGGCGGCGGCGGCCTTCTGGGATTGGGTGGCAGCGGGGGCCCGGCTGGCCATCGATGAGAGTCTCCTCGAGCTGGCGCTGGCCAGAGACAGCCAGCTCCGTCGGCGGGCGGACGCCGGCGACCTGCCGATCTTCGAGGTCACCGACAACACCCGGGTGATGGCCGCCCGCCGCAGCCGGGTGATCACCGCCCGTCGGGCCCTGGAGCGCACCTCCCTCGGCCTCGCCCTGTATGTCCGCGACGACGACGGCACCCCCACCCCACCCGGCCGGGAGCGCTTGCCGGCGCTGACCTCGTCGTCATCGTCATCGTCACCGTCATCGTCATCGTCATCGTCACCGTCACCGTCATCGTCATCGTCACCGTCATCGTCACCGTCATCGTCACCGTCAGCCGTGTCACGGGAGCAGCTCCTGGAGCTGGCCCTGCAGGGTCGGCCCGAGGCCCGTCGGGGGCGCCTGCTGTTGGCGATCCTCGCCGTCGACGGTGCCCTCACCGACAACCAGCTCCTGCCCGGACTGTCCCTCACCGGCAGCATCAGCCAGGACATCGGCAGCACCAGCGATCCCCTGTCGTCGTCGTCATCGGTGTGGAACCCGGATGCAAAGACCCGCGCCTTGCCCGAGGGGCGGGTGGGATTGTCTTTCGACCTGCCCATTCCCCAGCGGGGTGCCCGGGGTCGCTCGGCCCTGGTGCAGGCCCTGCAAAGTCGGGCCCGGGCCGCCCTGCAGCTGACGACGGACCGCATCGCCCTCGAGGTCGACGACGCCCTCCAGGCCCTGATGGCGGCCCGGGAGCGGGAGTTCACCACCCTCGCCGAGGTGGAGGCAGCGTGGTCGGTGGCCGACGGCGAACGACAGCGCTTTGAAGCGGGGGACTCGACGCTGTTGCTGCTGAACCTGCGCGAGGTGGCCGCCGCCGAAGCCCGCATCGCGGCCGCCGACGCCACGATCGACGTCGGCCGCGCCGGGGTGGTGGTGCAGCTCGTCAGCGCGGGGTTCCTGGGGGAGTGACGCCGAGGGCGCCCGCCAAACACACAGCGCCGGCCTCCATGTCTGGAAGACGGCGCTGTTCGAAGCACATCACGAATGGGTCGAGCTCAGGTCCAGATCACGCCGGTCTTGATGCCGACAATGGTGCCGTCTTTGGCGGCGCCCACCAGGTAGGTCGGGTGGTTGGCGTCGACGTTGGCGCCGCCGTCCTTGCCGATGATGAGCACGCGGACATCTTCGAGGCCGCGCAGGAGGCCGGCGACTTCGGCGACGTCGGCAGCCGGGGCCTGCTGCTGGCCGAGGAAGTCCTTGATCAAGGTGGCGTCGGCCGCCTTGTAGCGCTCGACCTGACCGGGCTCGGTGCCGGGGTCGTGGCCGAGGGCGCGGGCCAGGGCATCCCCCGAGGCGGGCCAGGGCATGGCGGGCAGCAGGACGGCGGTCACCTTCTCGCCACCCTCGCTGCCGAGGAGGCCGTCGAAGAAGAAGGGGGCAAGGACTGCCGTCAGCCGGGCGTGGACGTCGCTGCCGTCGGCCTTGATGGCCGCCGGACCCGTGGGGCCGGCGAGGACGTCGATGGCGCGCTGGACGCGGGCCCCGAGGAGGGGCTCTTTGGCCTGGAGGTTCTTGACCTCTTCCTTCGACAGGAAGGGACGCCCCGAGCCTGCGGCCTGGTTGACGCTGGAGACCGCAGCGTCGAAGCGTTCGGCGACCACGGCGACGACGTCGTCAACGCTGACGGTCTTGCCCGGCTCCCGACGGCGGACTTCCGAGGCGGCGTCTTGCAGGTCGGCGGCGAGGACCCCCTGCTCGGCCTTCGAGATGAGGGTGTTGCCACCGGCGGCGACGGCCAACTCATCGGTCCGGGCGCTGGTGAGGACCTGGGTGCGGAGGGTGTCGACGCGGATTTTGGTCATGGGCCATCTATCGGCGGAGACCCGCAATTGGTGCGTGGATGTGGGCAAAACCACCACATCCGCAGATCCCCGCCTGGAATCCGGCAGGAATCCGGCTGGATCCGTGGTCGACGTCACAGGGGGAAGCCCCGGGGGCGGGGCGGCATCGGTCATTTGACGGAGGGCTGCCGGTGGAGGCGGACCTGCCGCGGGGATTGCGCCGATACTGCCCTCACGTTCTCCAGAGGTGCTCCCGTGCCGGTCAATCCCCTCGTTCGCTCCCTGGCCAAAGACGGTCGCCTCACCCTGGGCGACGCCCAAAAGCTCACAGCAGCCGTCAGCGCCGGCACCGTCACCCAGGCCGAGGTCAAAGACGCCACCTCCCGCTACGCCGAAGCCATGGAGCAGGACGCGGCCACCTTGCTGGGCGACACGTTCCAGACCAACGGCCGGGCCCGCCTGTCGAGCCTCCCCGAGAGCCTCATGGAGCAGACCCTGCAAAAGGGCATGCGCTCCGAGAACGTCTCGCTGCTGCAGCGGGGCCTGATGGCGGCGGGCCTGTCGTCGCAAAACGCGGGGATGGCCCTTGGCGCCGGCGCCGACGGCATCTTTGGCAAAGAGACCGAGACCAGCGTGCGGAGCTTCCAGCGGGCCAACGGCCTGGCGGAGACCGGCAAGGCCGACCCCACCACCCTGCGGGCCCTGAACCAGGCCCTGGCCGGCACCCAGAACACCACCCCCAGCCGCCCCACCACGCCGGTCCCCGCCGCCGCCACCCCCGCCCCGGCCACCACCGTCCGTCCCTCGACGGGCCTGCGCCGCCCGGAGTCGACCCCGACGACGGCGTCACCGACGACGACGACGGACGCCAAGCCTGCCAGCGTGGCGACGACTTCAGCAACGACGACGGCTCCAACGGCGCCAGCAGCCCGGGCGGCCCCCACCGTCGGCGTCACCCTGCCCGAGGGCGTGCGCCCCGGCACCAGCGAGGCCCTCATCGCCGCAGGCCAGGACCTCGCCACCGGCAGCCGCGCCGCCAACTACGGCACCGTCAATCCCTGGAAGAACATCGACCCCAACCATGCAGCCCCCGTCGACGTCCGCATGGGGGGCCTGGCCAACCGCTGGAAGTGCAATTTGTTTGGCGGCAACGCCCTCGCCGCCGCCGGCTTCGAGCCCCCGTACTACGGCAAGGGTGGCAAGGGTGAGTACCCCGTCGCCGAGCAATGGCATCAGTGGTCGACGCCGTCGGCCGAGTTGAAGGCCCGCGCCGCCGCCACCGGCGAAACCGTCTGCGACCACGCGAAGTCCAAGCGCAATCCATCCCGCTTCGAGTTGATGGACGAGATGCGGCCCACGAGCATCCAGGACCCCGCCGCCCGCCTCAAGCGCACCGAAGAATTTCTGGCCCGCGTCCAGCCCGGCGACGTCGTCACCGCCGACCACGCCGGCGTGGCGGGCTCTGACGGCGGCCATGTGCGGGTGTGCGTCGGTCGCGACGACAACGGCAAGCCCCTCTTCGCCCAGGCCAAACAAGACAGCGCCCGCGTCGTCGCCGAGGGGGCCAGCGACGCCAACTGGGGCAGCGAAGACGCCCTCTACATCCTGCGGCCCAACACGCCCCGGGTGCAGGCGCCCTAGCGTGGGCACGGTGGTGCATCACCTTGAAACAGTGTCGACGACGATGGTGCCAGCCTGAGTACGGTTGCTCAGCACCGAGGGGTGCTGAGCGGGAGCCGCGTGAACCAGGTCAGGGGCGTGTTGTTTGCCGACTACGTGCGCATGCTGCGCACCCGCAAGGACGTCGATTGGGGACCCCACCTCACCGACGAGGATCGCCGTTTCCTCGTCGAGCGCATCGCGCCCGACGGCTGGTATCCGATGGCGTCGTTTGAGCGCATCGGCAACGCCATCTTGCGCGAGCACGCCGGTGGTCAGCTTGGCCTGGTGCGTCTGTGGGGGCGACAGAGCGTCAATCAGCTGATTCATGATCAGCCGTTTCTCCTCGTGGAGGGTGACCCCTTCGAGACCGTCAACCGTTTCCGCGGCCTGCGCGCCACATGGTTCGACTTCGAAGCCTTGACGGTCCCAACCCTCCTTGAGGACGAGTGCGAACTCTCCATCAACTACGGCATGGGCGCCGTCGCCGAAGAAGCCGCCACCTGGCAGACGGTGGGCTTCTTCGAGCAGATGCTGGAGCGGGCGGGAGCCACGGAATTGGTGCCGACGTTTCTCGCCAAGAGCTGGCTCGGTCAGGGCCCACACAGCCGCGTCAGCCTGCGCTGGGCTTCACGGTTCTGACGTCGTCACCGGCGGTGCGGCTGGTGTCGTCACGGGTGTCGTCACGGGTGTCGTCACGGGTGTCGTCGCTGGTGTCATCGCGGGCGCCATGCCCGCCGTCGGCGACAACGCGGCCGCCGCCTGCAGGACCTCCTGGGCGTGGAGGGCGGGATCAACGTCGGGGAAGACCCGCACGATGCGGCCGTCGCCGTCGATGAGGAACGACACCCGGGCCGCCATGCCAAACGTCGACGACACGCCCCAGGCGTTGAGCATGGCCTTGTCGGTGTCGGCCAGCAGGGGGAAGGGCAGCTTGTGCTCGGCGGCGAAGGCGGCGTGGGAGGCCACGTCGTTGGTGGAGACGCCCACGACGGCGACGCCGGCGTCGGCATAGCGCTGCCAGGCGTTGCGAAACGCGCAAGCCTCGGCGGTGCAGCCCGGAGTGCCGTCGCTTGGATAGAAAAACAGCACCAGGGGCTTGCCGCGGAACTCCTCGAGGGTGCGGGTCTGGCCCGTCTGGTCCGCAGCGGCAAAGGACGGCGCCATCGACCCCGGCGCCGGCAATCCCGCCGCCCCGGTGGTGGAGCACGACGTCGACAGCATCAGCACCGCCGTCAGCAGCCCCGCGATGACGGGCAGCGTCAGCATCCTGGCTGTCGTTGTTGTCGTCGTCGTCATCGTCGTCATCGTCGTCATCGTCGTCATCGTCATCATCGTCGTCGTCATCGTCATCACCCTGGATGTGGCATCGTCTGCGTCGTGGACGCAGCTGAACGCCCGCCGCGAACCTAGCGACGGCGTGGTCAGGGAGCACGCTGCCACGGCGGGAGGGCTGTTGGACGCCGTCGGGACGGCATCCGACATGTCGGTCTGTTGTCTACATGCTGCCAGGCTCGTCGACACGTCCACACCACGACGCGATTCGCGGACAGCTTTCTTGCGCGGGCCCGGTGGGTCCCGCACGCTGTGGGTCGATGGCGCCACGTTCCTCCACCCTGCCCCACTTGCCTTCACTCCTTGCGCTGGTGGCGGCGACGGCCTGCGCCACGACGCCAGAGTCGACGCCGACGTCGACACCCACGACGACGACAGCGATGGCTGTGCCGGACCCCGAGGTGGTGGTGTTGCGGGAGCGGGTGGCGCGGCTCGAAAAACGCTTGGCCGACGCCGACGGCAAGATTGCCCTGTTGATGGCGCGGGCGGAGTCGACGGCCCAGACGTCGTCGACGACCCAATCCGTGACCCGGCTGGCCACCCGTCCCCCCCGCTTCGACCGTCCCCAGGAAAACGCCGCCTACGACCTGAACCCGCCCAGAGACGCCGTCTCGCTGGACGACGGGTTGCACAGCATCGACATCGAACGGAGCCGTCCCGACGAGAGCCTCGACGACGAGGGCGTGGTCCTGCGCATGCGGGGGGACGACGCCCCCATCATTGAGGCCGCCCCCGCCGACGAGGGCCGCGGCAGCGCGGGCAACAACGCCGCCGGCAGCGACGACGACGACGACCCCCTGAGTGCCCTGCGCAGCGCCGAGGACCTCTACAGCTGGGGCCAGGCCCGCCTCAAGGAGGGTCGGCACATCGAAGCGGTGGCGGCGTTTGAGGACGTGCTGGCGCGGTTCCCCCGGCACGACCTCGCCGACAACAGCCTCTACTGGATGGGGGTCTGCCAGCAGGGACGGGGCGAGCACCGCCTGGCCATCGCCGACTGGCAGAAGCTGCCGGCGCGCTTTCCCAAAAGCCCCAAGGTGCCAGACGCCCTGTTTGGCATGGCCCAGAGTCACGAGGCCCTCGGCGAGCCCGCCGTGGCCGAGGTGCTCTACGACGAGATCGTGGCCAGCTACCCCAAGGCCGAGAAGCACAAGGACGCCCGCAAGGCCCTCAGCCGCCTGCGCCCGAGCCGCTGACGCCGTCGTCGACGACAGCGCCGTCATCGACGCCGTCGCTCAGTGCTCGCTCAGTGCTCGCTCAGTGCTCGCTCAGTGCTCGCTCTCGGAGAAGCCCGCCCGCTCCCACAAGCGCTTGAGGGGGGCCGGGGCCCACCAATTCCAGCGGCCCATCAAGCGCATGGTGGCGGGCACCAGCAGGGCGCGGATGACGGTGGCGTCGAGGGCGACGGCGAGGGCCATGCCGACGCCGAGGGTCTTCATGAACAGAATGTCCGACGTGATGAAGGCGCCGACCACGACGACGAGGAGGGCGGCGGCGTTGGTGATGAGCCGCCCGGTGCGGGCGAGGCCGATGGCGACGGAGGCTTCGTTGTCGCCGGTCTTCACGTACTCCTCGCGGACCCGCGACAGCAGCAGCACCTCGTAGTCCATGCTCAAGCCGAAGACGACGGCGAACAGGATGAGGGGGTTTGTGGCGTCGCTCAGGTAGAGGGGCTCGTAGTGCAAGATGGTGGTGAAGCGGCCGTCTTGAAAGACCCAGACCAGGGCCCCAAATGACGCCGTCAGCGACAAGAAGTTCATCACCATGGCCTTGATGGGGATGGTGACGGAGCCAAATACCAGGAAGAGCACGAAGAACATCACCGCACAGGTGAACGCCACCATCATGGGCCCACGGGTGCGGATGGTGGCCTGCAGGTCGTAGAGCACGGCGGAGACGCCGCCGACCTTGACGGTGACGCCGTCGGGCACCTGCAGGGAGCGCAGGGCCTTGACCTGGGCGAGGCTGATGGCGTCGTTGAACACCGTGGTGGAGACCACCCCGATGCGCAGGCGGTGGCCTTCGCTGATGTTGTCGAGGACGAGGGAGAGGTTGGTGTCCTGTTGGGCCCTGGGTGCCGCCAGCATGGCGAAGGCCCGCTCCTTGCCGACGACGTCGACGAGGCTGAGGGGGCCGTCGATGCGCACCACCCCGGGGATCACCGCCATCTGGGCCTGCAAGCCCGCCAGCACGTCGAGGTGGGCGGCGACCACCGCCGGGGCGAAGACGTCGCCGTCGTTGAAGGTGACGACGACGTCGTGGGCCGACAACTGGTGGGGCGTGAAGTCCTCGTTGAGGGTCTCCATCGCCATGCGTGCCGGCGTGCCCTTGGGCAGGATGCGGTGGTCGGGCAGGGACGGATTGAAGCGCTGAAAGGGCGCCGCCAACAGCAGCATCGGCACGATGACGCCGACGGCCACCAGGATGGGGCGCTTCATGACCCCCCGTGACACCGCCAACCAGAACGTGCCGGCGTCGGCCGAGGACTTCTTGAGAAACGGCACCCGCAGGGCATCGACGTTGTGACCAAGGAGGGCCAGCAGCGCGGGCAACAGCGTCAGCGCCATCATCAGGCTGCCGGTGACGACGGCGAGGGCCCCAAAGCCCACGCTGCGCAGAAACATCTGGGGAAACAGGAACAAGCCGATGGCCGACGCCAAGACCGTGACGCCCGAGAACGCCACCGCGCGGCCGGTGGTGGCGCAGGTGACGACGAGGGCGTCCTCAACGTCGCGACCGCGGGCCAGCTCCTCGCGGAAGCGGGCCACCAGGAAGAGGGAATAATCGATGGCCAGACCAAGGCCGAGGATCGAGATGACGTTGGCCGAGAAGATCGACACGTCGGTGACGAGGACCAACAGCCGCATGGCCGTCAGGGCGAAGGCCACCGAACAGGCCCCCAGGATGAGGGGCAACGCCGCCGACGCCAGGCTCTGGAAAATCAGAATGAGCAGCAGGGCCGTCAGCGGAAAGGCGACGGCCTCGGCGACAAACAGGTCGTGCTCGATGGTGGTGTACAGCGCACGGTTGACGGGGGCGATGCCGCCGAACTCCACCGAGAGGCCCGGCACGCCCTTGATGGCGTCGTTGATGACGGGCTCCAGGCGAATGAAGGCCCGGCTCTTGTCTTCGTCGTCGCCGTCGAGGCTGATGACGAGGAAGGTCTTGGATTTGTCGGGGGAGACCAGGGCCTGGGCCCCGGTCTCGTAGACCGAGCCGACGCGCACGACGGCCTTGTCCTTCTTGATGTCCTCCAACAACGGAAAGACCGCGGTGATGACCTCGACGTCGTCGATGGTGCCGCTCTGGACGGACAAGATGGCCACCAGGTCGGCGTTGCCGAGGCCCATCTCGCCGGTGAGGACATCGCGCACCTGCCAGCTCTCGGCGGTGGGGTCTTCAAAGCCCCCCGAGCGCAGCAGGGGCAGCACCCCTCGGGAGAAGAACGCGCCCAGGGGCACGAGCAGGGCGTAGATGGCGACGATGGCGACCCGACGTCGAAACGCGAAATGACCGAGAGCGGCAAACATGCTCAATGACCGCCGTCGACTGCGGGGGCTGCAGCAGGTGCTGGTGCAGGAGGTGCTGGTGCAGGAGGCGCTGGGGGCGCCGCTTGACCTGCTTCAGGTGCGGGTGCTGGATCTGCCGGCGCCAGCGGCGGCGGCGGCGTGACGACGTCGGTGTCGTCCTGTTCGGCGTTGTCGTCGTCGCTGTCGTCAGCGCTGTCGACGATGGGCCGGCTCGTGGCTGACGGCGGCGTTCCATCGGCGGCGGCGTCGCTGGCCGGTGGTGGCGGAGGAGTTGGAGGAGGCGGTGGCGGAGGAGGGGTGCAGCGGGCGACGGCGTCTTCGTCGGCGGGGAGGAGCCGATGGCCCGCACACACGTTCTGGAAGGCGAGCGTGCTCGCCTTGCGCACGAGGGGGTGCTCGTCGTGGAGGAAGGCCGACACCGCGGGAGCGTCTTGCACGCCGCCGGTCTCGCCGATGTCGACGAGGACCGCGGCGATGGCGTCGGGGCGACGGGGGGCGCGGGCGGTTTCGGCCTGGTAGCGGTCCAGGGCCCGACGAAGGCGTTCCAGGCGGGCGTCCTTGCGGGCCACGCGGGCGGCACCGCGGCCGCCAACCTCATCGGTGACGGCGTCGTCGGGGCGGCTGTCGTCGACGAGGGCCAACAGGGCATTGCTGCAGGCGGCGACGACGGCGGCCTCGGTGTCTTCCGCCGCCAGCAGGGGGTTGCGGCCGCCGTTTTTCACCATCTCGTCGGTGATGCTGTCGAGCTCGATGACCGAGACATTGCGGGCCTGCACCAGTTGGATGGCGGTGCCTTCGACGTCGACAAAGACGTCGTCGCCGTGCTTCACCCGCAGGCGGCATTCCGCCAGGGTGCGGTGGCGCTCGCGGCCGGCGGCGGCCTTGACCTTGATGCGCACCACCTGCAGCTGGCCCTGGCGCAAGATGCCCTTGATGCCGACGGGATCGGTGGTGGCCGTCGTGACGACGTCAGCGAGGGACGCCGTCAACAGCCCCGGCAGGCGGGCCTGGAAGTCGCTGAGTTCGGCGTCGGTGAAGACGTCGGCGCCGACGGCCACGGTGATGGGGGCTGCGTCCAGGGTTGGTACGAGGGCGATGTCGTGGACGGTGCCCGCCCGGCTGATGACCCGGGCCCGCCCCTCGGTGGTGGTGCAGGCCGACAGCAGCAGCAGTGACGTCGTCAGCCCCAGGCCCAACACAGGTGTGACGAGGGAGGCCATCACCTTGGCAGTGACGTTGTTGGAGACGATGCTACGGTGGCCATCAATCATGAACAGTCGTCCCGAGCGAGTCTCACACACCTGGCGCCTGGTCATCGCCTACCACGGTGCCCGTTTTGCTGGCTGGCAGAAGCAAGCGGGCGCCCGCACCGTCCAGGGCACCCTCGAGGAGGCCCTCTCCAAGCTGGCTGGCGAGCCCGTCTCTGTCAAAGCCGCCGGTCGAACGGATTCGGGGGTCCATGCCCGGGGCCAGCTCGTGTCGACGACGTTCACCTCGCGGGTCCCCGAGCACAAGATGCTGCTGGCGGCCCAGAGCCATCTGCCCGACGATCTGAGCGTGATGACCGCCAGCATCGCCCCCGCCGACTTCGACGCCAAACGGCACAGCATCGCCAAGCGCTACGTCTACCGGATCCACAACGCGGTCCCCTACGACCCGTTTGACGGCTCCACCCGCTGGCATGTGCGCGGTCGCCTCGACGTCGACAAGATGAAGCGGGCGGCGCCAGCCCTCGTGGGTGAGCTCGACTTCGAGAGTTTCCGCTCGGCCCAATGCGATGCCAACCACGCCATGCGCTACCTGTGGCACGTCGAGGTCACAGACCAGTTGCCGCTGATCTCCATCGAGGTCCGGGGCAATGCCTTCTGCCGCAACATGGTGCGGATCATCGCCGGCACGCTGGCAGACATTGGCCGCGGCAAGATCCCCGAAGACGCCATCCCCGCCATCCTCGCGGCCCGCAAGCGGGAGGCCGCCGGCATCACGGCGCCCCCCGAGGGGCTGACGATGGAGGAGGTCTACATGCCCGAGGACGCCGTCCGCGCCGGCATTCCCGACGGCGCCCACTTCCCGGGCTGGCCGCCGGGCAGCGACCACGATCACGGCGCCGCCATCATGGCCCAGCGCATCCTCGAGGACGACGCCCGCGACGAGGAGTAGCGCCGGGGTGACCTCACCCCCAACCCCCTCTCCCTGAAGGGCGAGGGGGCAGAAGCTGCTGCTCCGGCCAGTGCCGCCTGCGAAGGCACAGGCTCAGTCGCCCGCGAAGAGCCAGGAGAGCTGGGTCTGGGGGCCGAGCTCGTCGATGATGTGGCGGCGGAAGGCGCGCTTGATGCGGGTGGCGAGCTGGCCCATGCGCTGCTTGGAGACCCCGAAGCGGACGCCGAGATCGACGAGGGAGGTGGGTTCGTTGGCCACCAGGTGCTCGCGCCAGATGGCCCGGTCCCGGTCGTTGTCGAGGCCCTCGTCGAAGCGGACCATGAGGTCTTTGATGACCTTGCCGACTTCGTTTTCGGCGGCGTTGCGCTCGGGGCCGCGGTCGTCGCCCGCGATGAGGTCACCGAGGGTGCTGGAGTCGTCGTCGGTGCCCACCTGGGCGTCGAGGCTCGCTTCGCGGCCGTCGAGGCGGGCCACGATGCGGGCCACCTCTTCGGGGGTCTCCTGGACTTCCTTGGCGATGTTTTCGACGCTTGGCTCTTTGCCCTCGGCGAGGAGCTTGCGACGCACGCGGGGGAGCTGGAAGTAGAGCTTGCGACCGGCGCGGGTGTTGCCCGTGTGGATGGCCCGCCCGTTGGTCATCAGGAACTTCGTGAGCTGGGCCCGCATCCAGTAGACGGCGTAGGTGCCGAAGCGGGTGCCCTGGTCGGGGTCCCAGCGCTGGGCGGCGATGGCCATGCCGGCGGAGGCCTCCTGGATGAGGTCCATGACGTTGGTCCAGGACCGTCGGTATTGGTGGCCCATCTTGATGACGAGGCGGAGGTTGTGCACCACCAGCTGCTTCTGGGCGGAGACGTCGCCGTGGTCGCGCACCTTCAGGCCCAGGGCCCGCTCCTGCTCTTCCGTCAGGCGCTCCACCCGCGTGGCCTGGCGCACGAAGGTCCGGTAGATGTCGTCGCGGCCGCCGCCGACGTCCTTGACGGATTTATGCAGCTCGTCGTCGCTGGGCTCGGCGACGTCGTCTTTGACCCAATCGCCGCCGGGGTCGCCGGGCAGCGCCACCCGGCGGGCCCGCACCAGGCCCGGGGTGCCGACGTCGACGATATCGCCTTCGCCGTCGCCGTCGCCCTCGGGGGTATCGTCGACGCTGTCGTCGCCGTCGTCGATGACGGCGTTCAGCACGGGCTTGAGTCCGCGGGCGTGTCCGTCGCCGCCGTCGTTGTCACCGTCGTCTTCGTCGCCGCCGTCGCCGCCGTCGCCGCCGTCGCCGACGGCCTCTATGATGGGCTCGACCGCCTCGATGACCGGCTCGAGGGCCGGCTTGCGGGGCTGCTTTTTGCCGACGAGGGCTGGTTCGCGTCTGGTGGCCACGGCCCGGATGTAGCGTCCTTCAGTCCCTGACGTCCATGCGTGTCGACGTGACCGGATGATGTGTGCGTCTTGCCTACATGTCGCCAATGGTTCAGCGCAGCCGAAACGGCACTTGCCGGTGGGCGGTCTGGCCCGTGGCCCGGTCGGTCACCACGATGTCGACGGCGTAGGCCCCGGCGGGGGCGTCGCCGAGGACGACGTCGACACCGACGGGCTGCAGCGGCAGCTTCTGCCAGGCGGTCACCGTGTGGCGGCCGAGGTTCTTTTCGCCCAGCAGCTCGAGGGCGCCGCTGTCGCCGGTGCTGAAGAAGCGGCCGCTGACGTCGAGATCATGGCGAAAACGGCCGTCGGCCTCCGGGGTCGAGCCCACGCCGTCGACCTCCAGGTAGACGTTGAGGGTGCGGCCCGGGACGACGTCGCCAGCGGGGAGGCGCTCGTACATGTGCAGGCCCCGATGGGGCCCCAGGGTGGGCACCGCCGTGCGCACCATCAGGGGCATCTGGCTGCGGGCCACGCTGCTGGCGTCGTCGAGGGCGGCGACCACCGCGGTCCAGTCCCGGGCCTTGAGGGCGGCGGTGACCCGACCGAGGGCGGCGGTGACCGCGGCCATCGACGCAGCGGGGCTGGTCGGGCTGGTCGGGCTGGTCGGGCTGGTCGGGCTGGTCGGGCTGGTCGGGCCGGCGACCGCCGCGGTGGCCAGCACGACGACGACGACGACGACGACGGCGACCACGCGGGCGACGGTGGGCATGCGAGAGACCGGACGGGGATGGGCCATGGCCAAGGGTGCCCCAGCGGGGGGCCGCCGTCACGGGACCGGCCTTGTCGCCCTGCTGGCGGCATGCGACGACGGCGTCATGACGCGCATCATGGGCCCGCTGACGACGACGCTGACGACGACGCTGACGACGACGCTGACGCTGACGACGACGCTGACAATGCTGATGCTGGCCGGCTGCGACGGCGACGTCGACGCCGGGGCCTGCGCCGATCCCTGCGCCACCACAGCCCCCGCCTGCGACGGCTGCCCCGCCATCGCCGAGAGCCTGTGCCAGGACGGCGCCTGCGTGGCCGTCGGCGACGCCACCGCCGACCTCGTCGGTGACGTCAGCATCGCCCGTGGCCTCGATGGCGTGATTGGCGTCACCATCGCCGTCGTCGACGCCCGCAGCAGCGACTGCGCGTCGTTGCCCATCCTCACCGAGGCTGAAGGGGTGTTGGCGGGCAGCCGCGTCGACGTGTCGGGGGGCCCGTTCCACCCGGATCTGGCCTTTGGGCTGGTGCCCGCTGGCGCCGTGCTGGTGGCTGCCGACGGCCTCGACGACGCCGGCGCCGTGGTCGGCCGGGGCTGCATCGCCGTCGACGCCAGCGACGGCGCCAACGACATCGGCGTGGTCACCGTCGCGCCCTGAGCAAGTGCCAGCGGTTGACTGGCACGGCACCACCGACATGTGGGTTTTTGTCATACTCGACGCTGGCGGCGCTGCCGGAGGCGCCAATCGCAGGCTGTGGCCGATACTCTCCGGGTGATCGGGTCTGGCCCGGGTTCTGGCGGAGGTCGTCGTGGTGGAACTGGCAGCACGGGAAGCGCTCTTGCAGGACGTGGCCGACGGCCGCGTCGCCTTGAGCGACGTCGGCGGGTTGAGCAGCGACGACGTCTTCGCCATCGCCCGGGTGGGTGCGGCCGCCATGCAGGGTGGGCGCTTTGCCCAGGCGGCCTCGGTGTTTCGGGCCCTGCAGGCCCTGCAACCCCGGGTGACCGTCCACGGACTGCACCTCGCCCTTGCCCTGCAGGGAGACGCCGACATCGACGGCGCCATCGCCGCCATCAGCGACGTGCTGGGTCGTCTGGTGGATCGTGACGACGACGAAGTCGCCCGCGCCTTGCTGTTGCGGGCCGAATTGCTCGGACGCACCGACCGGGACCGGGCCCTCGCCGATCTGGTCCGGGCCCGCGCCCTGTCCTCCACCGCCGCCCGCAGCGTCGTCGACGCCGCCATCCCGGGACGTCGCTGATGTCTGTCCAACGCCTGCCGCAACGCCCGGTCATGCCTTCGCCCGTCCGCGGCCAGGCCACCACCGACATCGCCACCCCCGCCGGCGTCAAGACCACCGAGGTCAACGCCGCCCGCAGCGTGTCCAGTGGCGTCGACGCCTCGGTCCTCGACGCCTTCCTCCAGGCGCGGGCGGGACAGGCCCCCAAACAGCGGGGCCTCATCCCGAGCCTGATGGGCTTGTTGGGCGTGCAGCCGAAGGCAGCGCCAGCGTCGTCCCAGGTCCAGGCATTGCAGAAAAAGCTCGGCGACGCGGTGCAGTCCTTGAGCACCATCTACGCCGACGGCCTCGTCACCGAAGGCGAACTCCATCATCTCCACCGGGCCCGGGGCCAGCTGAAGGAAGTCCTCGGGCTGGCGTCGCCCCAGGTGCTGCAGATGTTGCCGAAGGACGTCCGCGAGCGGGTGCAGAACCAGCTCCTCGACCCCTTGAAGGTCCTCGTCGACGCTGCCGATCGGCGGGCCACCCGGGTCTTTGTCGCCGTCCAGGCCCGCGATGAGTCCGCCCTGCGGGAGCGCCTGCAGGAAGCCCCGAGCTACCGCCACGTGGACCTCGCGGGCCTTGCCAACGTCAAGCTCCAGCCGTTCTCCATCGAGCGCTACCAGCCAGGTGATTTCGTCGGCGTCCTGCGCAGCGATGGCCACGTCGACCAAGGCGTTGTCGTCTCGGCCCACGACGGCGAGCTGCAGGTCGAGGTCCTCGATCGGCGCACCAACGCCCTGGCCCTCAAGAGCCTGACCGCCGCCGACGTGGCCCAGGCCAATCCCCTCAAGATTGGCGATTACCTCGAGGCCCCCGGCGTGAAGCTGTGGGTGAGCGGCACCGGTCCCGGTGGCGTCACCGGCACGGTGCAAGATGCCCGGGGCCAGGTGCGCCAGGTGGGGGCCGACGTCGTCGCCAAGATCGCCGTCGAGGCCATGGCCAGCGCCCAGCGCACGGCCCAGGTGGCGCCGCGAACCTCACGCCAATCCCTGGAGCAGGCCCTCGACACCGTCTGGCAGCAGCGGGCGGCGTTTTCCAGCGGCCAAAAGAGCGTCTACAGCGACGTCTACAACGCCGTCGTCGACAGCAATGTCCTGACCCGCAGCAAGGGGGCATTTCTCGACGCCATCGGCACCATCGCCAAAGCCAGACCCGCGGGCACGACGTCCAACACCCAGGGCTTTGGCGGCAGCGGCGACGCCATCAGCAGCGCCGTCGACTTCTACAAGGGCGGCCAGATGCCCACCGAGGGGCGCTTCTCAGCGTCGTCGTTTGAGCGGACCTTCTTTCGCTTCGAGCGCCAGAACTGGCAGCCCGATCTCATCAAGCAGCGCGTGTATCTGAACACGGCCGCCGACCACGCTCCCGAGGTCATGGCCTTTGTGGTGGGGCAGATGCTCGACAACCCGGCGAAGTTTCCCGGCGTCGAGATGGCCAAGCTGTCGGGCCCCGGCAGCGTGGGCGACCGCTGCGAGAACATCGTCATCTACACCCACGGCGACGACGCCAGCCGGGCGGTGCTCGACGCCGTGGCCCGCTACCAGGCCCAGCACCCGCGCCACTTCATGAGAGAGACCCCGGCGTTCACCGAGGCCATCGGCCCCGGCGTGGCCACCGGCGACGAACCTGCCGTGGGCGGTGGGCAGTTGAGCTTTGGCTCCCTGCGCGCCGACGTCATCGAGGGGGCGTTGTCGAAGGCAACGGACCGGGCCCACTTCGGCGCCCTCGTCGACGACGGCCTCAAGCGCATGGGGGTCGACCCCCAGCGGCCCCATCGCAACCTGCAGGTCAGCCGGGGGCTGTCATGACCAAGCCGTCGTCGCCAGCATCGTCACCAGCGTCGGCATCGTCGGCGTCACGGGTTGACCCCGCCAAGCTCGAGCAGGCCAAGGTGCTGTTGGTCGAGGTCCTGTCGGGCAAGCAGACCGCGCGCAAAAACCCGGCCCTCACCGACGGCGACACCCTGCTGTTTGCCGTGCAGTTGGTGGAGCGCATTGAGCCCGCCTGGCTCGAAGCCCGGCTGATGGACGCCCGCTACAGCGTCGACCACCGCACCACCGTCGGCCTCGAGCTGCGCGGCGCCCTGCGCAAGCCGGTGCTGACGGCCCTGGGCGTGCCGCCGTTTGTGATCGGCTGACCCATGCGCCCGACCCACACCATCCAGGCCCGAGTCATGCTGCTGACGGCGCTGGTCATGACGGCGTTGGCCACGACGGCCTGCCCATCGACGACGACGGACGAACCCGAGCCCGATCCGGTGCCGGTGGATCCCGTCGCCAACTGCGCTCCCCTGAGCTCGGGCACGTTGACGTTGACGGGCGTCGAGGCCGAGCCCGACTTCGATGCCGCCCTCCTCGCCGTCGACATCAGTGCCCTGCCCCGCCAGGTGACGTTGTCGCAGCTGTCGACGTTTCAACAGTTGTTGGTGCGCTACATGCTCGACGTGCCGCCGAGCATCAACGTCGTCGATACCGCGGCGGCGGCGGCGGCGGGTCCCCTGTCGTATGCCGCCGTGGCGGCGTTTTCTGCCGACGGCACCACGGTGGACACGGCGTTCTTGCGGCGGGGGCTCCATCGCTTCTACGGCTGCGCCCAGGCCTTTCCGACGACGCTGGCGGCCTTCCACAGCGACGTCCACGACTACCGCCAGGAAGAGCCCGCCCAGGTGGTGAACTCGACGGTGAAGGACCTGCCCCGGCGCATCTGGCGCAATGCCGAGGTGGGCGTGTTTGTCGCCGAGACCCTGCTTGGCGACGTCGTGCGCGAGACGGAAATCATCCTGACGGACCGCCGCAACGACGGCACCATCGACTTCCTCGAATACAACCAGGCGGGGATTCTCGTCGGGGCCAGCACGTTTGCGGCGGCGGGCGGCGGCCAGGCCACCGGCGCTGTCCCCTTCGCGTGCCTGACCTGTCACGGCACCAACAGCGTCTCGCCACCGCCGCCGTGAGCGGCTCCCCGTGACCGCCATCGCCCTCAGCGGGTCTTGATGCTTCCTGTGGCAACAGGGGGGATCAACCGATCGAGCCAAAGGCGTCTTTTCCGTCTTGCCACTCGCGCCGGACGCTGCGCTAGCGTCCGCCTTCCACAAAGGAGCCCCCGATGAGCACAAGCAAGACCCCTCCGGGCAAATGCCCCGTTATGCATGGCGGCAACACCCAGGTTGGCGCGGCCGCCATGGACTTCTGGCCGAAGGCCCTGAACCTCGAGATCCTGCACCAGCACGATCGCAAAAGTGACCCGATGGGGCCGGCCTTCGACTACCGCGAGGCACTCAAGACCCTCGACGTCGCGGCGCTGAAAAAAGACCTGACTGACTTCATGACCGACAGCCAGGCCTTCTGGCCCGCCGACTGGGGCCACTACGGCGGCCTGATGGTCCGCATGGCGTGGCACTCGGCGGGCACCTACCGCATCGCCGACGGTCGCGGTGGCGGCGGCACCGGCAACCAGCGCTTCGCGCCCCTCAACTCCTGGCCCGACAACGTCAACCTCGACAAGGCCCGTCGACTGCTGTGGCCCATCAAGAAGAAGTACGGCAGCCGCATCAGCTGGGCGGACCTCATCATCCTCGCCGGCACCATCGCCTATGAGTCCATGGGCCTGAAGACCTTCGGCTTCGGCTTTGGCCGCGACGACATCTGGCACCCCGAGAAGGACACGTATTGGGGGGCCGAAAAGGAATGGCTCGGCAGCACCCGCCACGACGGCGACAACCGCGAGACCCTGGAGAACCCGCTGGCCGCGGTGCAGATGGGGCTCATTTATGTGAACCCCGAAGGCGTCAACGGCAAGCCTGACCCACTGAAGACCGCCCACGACGTGCGCGTCACCTTTGCCCGCATGGCCATGGACGACGAGGAGACCGTGGCCCTGACCGCTGGTGGCCACACCGTCGGCAAGGCCCACGGCAACGGCGACGCCAGCCGCCTGGGTCCAAACCCCGAGGCCGCCGACGTCGAGGAGCAGGGCCTCGGTTGGCACAACCCCGCCCGGGGCATCGGCCGCGACACCGTCAGCAGCGGCATCGAGGGGGCTTGGACGACCCACCCCACCCGCTGGGACAACGGCTACTTCGAGATGCTGTTCGGCTATGAGTGGGAACTGACCAAGAGCCCCGCTGGCGCCTGGCAGTGGGAGCCCATCGGCATCACTGAAGAACACAAGCCCGCTGACGTCGAGGATCCCACCCGACGCACCGTCCCGATCATGACCGACGCCGACATGGCCATGATCAAGGACCCCGCCTATCGCGCCATCTCGGAGCGCTTCTACAAAGACCCCGCGCACTTCTCGGAAGTCTTCGCCCGGGCCTGGTACAAGCTGACCCACCGCGACATGGGGCCCAAGGCCCGCTACGTCGGCCCCGACGTGCCGACGGAAGACCTCATCTGGCAGGACCCCGTCCCCGCCGGCACCACCCGCTACGACGTCGACGCGGTGAAAAAACGCATCGCGGCCAGCGGCCTGTCGACGGCAGACCTCGTGTGCACCGCCTGGGACAGCGCCCGCACCTTCCGCGGCTCCGACAAGCGCGGTGGCGCCAACGGTGCGCGGATTCGCCTCGCCCCCCAGAAGGATTGGCAAG
>Ga0247834_1001665_pt1 | contig 36791 bp, 23 predicted proteins | sample LaCruzMarch2015__8_FD_187118 | JGI IMG/M metagenome (GOLD analysis project Ga0247834, IMG submission 187118) | Freshwater microbial communities from meromictic Lake La Cruz, Castile-La Mancha, Spain - LaCruzMarch2015_12m | ecosystem: Environmental > Aquatic > Freshwater > Lake | place: Spain... | reverse complement strand
TAAAGGTGAGAAAGCAGTTTCATCGTTGAGTTGTCGGTCGCACTTCAACTTAGCGCATGAGGCTGCTTTTCTCATGTCAACCATCCATCGCAAATCTGGATGAATTCAGGGTTTTGCAAGAGGCTCGGAGTTCAGAAGATATTTCTGCCTCACATCTTTTTGCCTCCAATCCGTCCGCTTCTGAAAAAGTCCTCACCGCCCTCAACGTCCGCCACCCGCAGCCCCTCCGCATCCCGCTCGGCGAACTCACTCCCGATGACGTGCGCACCATCGTCGTCGAATACCTCCGCGAATACTGCCACGAACTCGACCGCGAGCACCTCGAAAACCTGTGCGCCATCCCGCAGGCGCGCAACCCGCTCTACCTCACGGTCATGCTCCATGAGTTGCGCACCCTCGGCGGCAACGACCTCAACACCCTCGTCCCAGCGCGCATCGCCGCCATGCCGCAGGACTACCCCGACACCGTCAGCCTGTTTGCATGGGTGCTCCAGCGCATGGAAGAAGCTGAAGGCTTCGGCAAGGAAGCCGTGCAAGCCTGGTGCCTCTACCTCGCCCTCGGCCGCGTCGGCATGGCCAGTCGCGAACTCGCCGACCTCCTCGGCCTCAAGCTCGGCCCTGAAGCGGTCCGCACAGCTCTGCGCATCGAGCGCGCCCTGCGCCACTACCTCCAGCGTCGCGGTGAGCAGTGGGACTTCTTCCACGGGCAACTGCGGGAGGCGGTGATGGAGCGCTGCGGCGGGGAGCAACGCATCGTGCGAGGCCATCGCTATATTGCCTTTTACTTCCGGCTTCTTGCCGACCCCGCTAGAGACTTTCAATGGAAGGGTGCCAGCCACAGGGCATTTCTTGAAGTTGCATGCCATCTGGGCGGGGCTGGAACGTGGGGAGTCGGAGAACTCACCAAAATAATGTGTGATGTGCGCTTCATCCAGACACGATGCACCTTTGGTCAGGTCATTCCTCTGCTCGCGGATTACGGTCTGGCAGAGCGATGCCTCTGCAACTCAGATGCCAAGGATGCGGTGTTCGATGCATTCAAGGCAGCCATTACCAAGGAAGCCGAGTTTCTGGATCAACACCCTCGCTGGGTCTGGCAACAGCTTTATAACCGGCTTCGTTTCCAACTCGGCGCGATCTGCCAAGCTATTGAGGCGGAGAAGCAACGATGCGGCTTAAAAGGCGTTCCTCACATTGAACTGCGCTCACCCGTTTCTGAGGCCACCGGGCTCCTTACCACCTTCCAGGCTCACAAAGCATTAGTGTGGAACTGCTTGTTCAGCACGGATGGAAAAGTATTCGCCTCCATCGGAATGGACGGTGCTGTTCGGATTTGGGAGTCGGACACTTTTCGAGCGATAGCCACCCTCCGGCACAACGCATTCGAAGCTCCTGGCTATGCTGAACGGGCCGAAGAGGTTTTGCTGGGTGATTCAGGAGGGAGCACTGTCTGGAAAAAGAGTATCATGAAGCAGGTTCGTCGATGCGCGAACGATGTCATTGACTGCGCATTCGACAGCTCCAGCGCCACCTTGATCACCAGACTGGGAGATGAAACGTTAGTAGCTTGGGACATTTACAGCGGAAGACCACGCTGGGTGTCGAGCTGTTTCGACGAGTTCCTTGCCAACGTCGAAATCGATGATGATGGCGTTGCGACGTCCGTTGCCACATCTCGATCAGCCACAGCAATGGCAGTGGACACAGAACACAATATGGTGCTCTCACCTCGACTCGAGCACTTGTTGGCACTAGACCTGAGAGACGGCAGCTTGCTCGGAGACTGGCATACCAACGCTTCTGACATCCATGTCACGGACTCACCGCACGGAAACTTTATTGTAGCGGAACGCAATTCACCCAGCCGTGTGTTCATCATCGAACCAAGAACGGCAGCCATTACCGAGCTGTTCGAGGAGGAAGAACTGGCCAGTTGCACTGGTTCGCCTGGATTATCGCTCATCATTATCGGAGATCAGAAAGGCCGAATTGTGGTCAGGGATGCCGTGACCACAAGGGTCATTGCCACTAGGCAGGCGCACGATGAGAGTATCTCCCAATGCTCCACGTCTCCCGATGGCCGATACTTGATCACGACTAGTGGAGAAACCGTAAAGCTGTGGTTGTTACCCATGCTGGAGGAACATGAGACTCTCAAAGTCTTGTTCTCCCCGGTGGTGGTCAGCCCAGATTCGAAGCTTATCGCCGGTCGGAGTGCCCATCGAAGTTTTGAATTGACCGTTTGGGATCTGGCTACAGGTAGAGAAACAGCCCGGCTCGTTGGGCATGGGGGCAACCCTAGATGCTGCGCATTTTCGCCCGATGGATCGCGAATTGTCTCAGGTGATGATGCTGGTGCCATCCGGGTTTGGGATGCGATGCATAGTGAGGCACCTCCACGATTGGCTGTTCATCAGTCATTCATCCGCTCCTGTGAATTCAGTGCGGACGGGAAAAAACTGGCAACCTCTGACGATGACGGGTGCCTGCAAATCTGGAACGCAAACACACTGGCCTGTGAAACGAGGCTAGAACACAGCGCCTCTAGCAGATGGGCCATCGGTCCCGATGGGGCGATCCTCGTGTCTGTAGGACATGGTGTGATTACGCTTTGGGATACTCCCAGCAGCCGTGAACTGGCTACTCTCGAAGTCCCCGATACTCGGTCGTTTCAATCACACTGTGCCATCGCACCAGATGGCAAGATCGCCGCTATCACCTTTGATGACACCCTGGTGATCTGGAATCTCCAAACGCGGACGACGAACATTGCCGATAGAGACAGCCACGTCTATTCCCCACGCTGTGTCTTCACCCCTGATGCACGGTGGTTGGTCACCACCGAACATTATTCCTTAGCCGTGCGGAGCGCGGCTTCGGGAGCCAGGGTTGGGAATACTTTCAATCCTGCCAACCAGACTAAAAGGCTTTCCACATTCGCAATCAGTCCCGCAGGTGACGTGGTTGTCACCGGTGATGAGGATGGGAGGCTTCAAGTTTGGCAATGGCCGCCTGACCAAGCCAGTGCGATGGCATTCCCCGATCTGCTTCTGCTGCGGGAAATTCCGGACCCAAGCGAAACGGAAATCGTCAGTTGTTCCGTAGGGGCAGGTGGGCGGCTTGTCGCGAGTGCGAACAAAATGGGCATCGTGCGAATCACTGATGCCCTGGATGGAGCGGAACTTGGAGTGATTCCGGTGCAGGCGGTATCTTGCGTTGCGCTTCATCCTGTTCGCCCGCTGCTCGTGATAGGCACTCATTCTGGGTGCATTTTGCTCGCGGACCTTTGCTGTATGCCAGCCGGACTGCACTTTGGATCATTGGATACTGATTATTCTTTCCTCCGCTTAAACCCAGATTCCTCAGCCGTCGTTCGAGCCGTGCCGCCTGCGCCTCAGCCTGAGTTCCAAGAATGGACGACGCGTTTCTTCGCTGCTTTGTCAGTTTTTGAAGAACAGCAGCGGGAGACAGGTGCCACAAACACCATTCCCATTCCAAAGCTCGACGAGCCATCAGCAGACCACGCCGTCCGAGACCACACACCGCTGTTGGATGTGACATTTCCCTGGGCTAACGATGATCGTTTGACTGGTGCTGCCGTGATAGGCGGGCAGCACCTCTCCAACCACGACGAATTTCCCGAGGCGGACATGCTACCGGATGACATCCTTCCGCTGCACCTGCTTTTTTCAGAGGCTGCTGAATCCGCTCCAGCTAGTCTTTCAGACGCAGATGCCCCCCTCGAATCAGCGACCGCGCATCTCAAAGTCGGCAACCCCCAGCAAGCGCTCGATCTCCTGCGCCCGCTGCTCTTTCCCAATGATTACCCGGAGATGAAGCAGGACAGTCCGCTGGAACTGCGCGTCGCCTTCCTGCACGCCTTGATGCAGGCACAGAACGTGGACTCCCTGGAGACCCACTTGCGCAACATCCCGGAACAAGACGATCCACGCATCCGCGCCATCACTGCTGCGCTGGCCTCCTGGCGCGGTTCATTCAGCTTCCGGCAAAAACTCGGCTTTGCCCGTCCGCCCCTTCCGCCGCCACCGATTTAAGTGCAGCCAGCCATGAACCTGCGTGACCAGCAGGACTGGTCCGCTACATTTCCTGCCTCCCACGCCCGAAGCTCAACCCAACCATATCCTCCGACGCTGGCGTTTCATCCAGTGACCGCTAATCTGGTCGCTCGCAGGCATCGCTTTCCTGCTCGGATTCTCAGGGTTCAAGCATCTACCGAATGGGACGCCGATGTCCTGCACAGATATCTTTTACAGCACGCTGCAACTCTTTGTGCTCAATGGTAGCACTTCGACTCCGCTGAACTAGCAAATCGAAGTCGCGCGGTTTCTGGCTCCGAGCGTCATGGCTTACGCGGTGACGCAGGCTTAGATTTTGTTGTTCGACCTGCGACTGAGCTTGCAGCACGTCTGATGAACAGCCTCGCTCGTGGCTTGGCACTGCTGGTGCCCTTCGGCCTTACTTTCCACAGCGCTGCCAGGGTTACCGCCGTGTCCGCAGGTTTGCTCCTGGTCGAGTCGATGATCTGGATGTTTCGCAACACCCACGAGAGCTTCATTGGGTCACAGGCCTTGAGCTTTACCGGGACGATGCGGTGACGATAGCGGCGCTCGGAGAGGGCGAAAACGAGTTCATGCTTCACCCAAGGTGAACGAATAGACCGAAGTCATTACGGAGGTGGGCGGCGAGTCTTTCCGCCGTCTTTTGATCCGGGCTGGAGTGGGAAAGGAAAATCTCCCTTGGCTTGCGAACGGAAGCCATCAGTCACGAGTGGACTTGGTTCCTTTCAACGCTTGCACCACCCGTTGCGGGGCCGACTCCAGATCAGCCGTGGCATCGATCAGATTCAGCCGCTCCAGAATCCACGGATAGTTCTTGGTAGGACGCAGCAGCACAGGAATGAGCCGCTGCTGATAGCGCGGCTGTGTGATGGCGAATTCAATCTCCCTCGCCACTCGCGGTGACCGGCCTGAGGCGGGCGAGATCAGAGTGACCATGGCATCGCTTGTCTTTAACGCTTTGGAAAGCGCATCTCCCCAGTTCGCCCCTGGCACTACGTCAGCCTCATCAAACCAAACATCCATGCCCGCACCTTCGAGCTTGCTCCGGAAACGCACCGCCATCTCACGATCTGGCTCGGCGTAGCTCAGAAAGACGCGAAGGGGTTTTGAAGGTGCTGATTTCGCTGTCGGCATAAGGGACTATGTTCGAATCCAGACGTGGGTCAACTTGGCAACTTGCCATGTGGGTTCGCTAGCTATCTTAAAACCTCCCATGCCCGAAGCTCAACCCAACCACATCATCCGCCGCTGGCGTTTCATCCAATGGCCGTTCATCGGGTCGCTGGCTAGCATCGCGTTCCTGCTTGGATTGTCAGGGTTCAAGCACCTGCCGCATGAGACACCGATGTCCTGTACGGACCATGACTATCAAAGCGCAAACAACTGAGTCATGCCCAGGCAGGTTCGCATTTAGCATCCCGGCGCGCATCTCATATGGATGGCGCGGGTAGATCGCCGCGCCTCAACCAGTCAGCTCGGCTCAACCCTGCCGCGAAGACCAATGTGGCTTTCTCCCGTAAAGCGGGACCGCAGCTCAGCACCGGGATGAATCCACCGCCGTTACTTCTAGAATGTCGGATCGTCGGAGGACTTGCGGCACCCGATGATTGAGGAGCGATCTCGAATTTCTCGTTGGATGATGCGTCAGCCCTGCCAAATCGGCGGGTTGAGGCTATTTCGGCTCTGCAATCGGTCCCAATTGGGGTGGAGGGGCATTGCGGGGACTGCAAATCTTGTCCGCTGGGATGGAGGCGCGTTGTTGGGGTCTGCAATCAGGGTCTGTTGGGGTAGAGGTGCGTTGTAGGAGGCTGCAATCGGGGTCTGCTGGAATTGGGGGCGTTTGTGGGCTGTGGCAGGGCTTGCCGGGGTGGGTGGGTGTGCGTCGTTGGTAGCAACTATTATAAGTCCATCATGGGAAAAGCCGATGCATTGACACCCGGCACGCCTCATGCGACAGAGCGCGCTTTGCGCTTCCCGCCCGATGAAGTACCTCACCATCATCCGCCATGCGAAGTCGAGCTGGGAACAGTCCGGCCTGGCGGACCATGACCGTCCGCTCAATGAGCGCGGGCGCATTGCAGCCCCGGCTGTAGGCACCTTCCTGCACCGCACTTATCTCGGTGGTGGGGATACCGCAGCGCTGCTGCCCAAGCCGGACCGGCTAATCACCAGCACCGCTGCGCGTGCGCTGGCCACTGCGCAGGCGATGCGTGAGGTGATGGCCCTTTCCACCGACCACCTGCAACTCGATCCCCGTCTTTACCTCGCAGTAGCACCGACGATATTGGAGGTGGTGCGCGGCCTCGACGAAGGCTGGCGGCATATCATCCTCTTCGGGCACAATCCGGGCATGCATGATTTTGCTGAGCGCATCCTAGCACGGGCGCATGTGCCGAAGATGCCGACCTGCACCGCAGTGCTGATGGCTCTGCCACACGCCTTCTGGGGGCTGGCGGACTGGGCAGAGGCGCAACTCATCGGCTACGTCACGCCGAAGGTGCTGGAGCGCCGCTTTCCCGTTCTCTACGCCGGCATCTCCCGGCAGGACGGGGAGGATTAGGCCTTCTGTAGAAAGGTAAAGACGACGATACCTGCGAGCAGAAAAAAGGCGGCAATGAGCATTCCAGCGATCATGAGCGCGGGCTTTAGCCATGAAACAGCCCCCTGACAAATGAAATTCTCCTTGCGAAGCGAGGTTGTTGCGGCACCTTCGCGCCCCTTATGGCAAAAACCTGCTGGCTCGAACGCGAAAAGCGCAAATCCAATACCGTCAAAAAATACGCCAAGCTCCGTGCCGAGCTGAAGGCGAAGGGCGACTACATCGGCCTGTCACTGCTCCCTCGTGATGCCAGCCCGACCCGCCTGACGAACCGCTGCCGTGTTTCCGGTCGTCGCCGTGCCTACCTGCGCCGTTTCCAGATGTCCCGTCTGACTTTCCGTGAGGCAGCCTGCGCCGGTCTCATCCCTGGTGTGACGAAGTCGAGCTGGTAAACGCCAGCCGTGGTCCGGGGAATGCCCCTGGATATCCCTCCTGGAGGCGTGGAACCATTCGCTCTATGCCGACCTATTCCTACATCGCAGAGAATCCAGAGGAGGGATGCCCCTCATGCAGGCGTGGCTTTGACCTGCGCCGCCCCATGGCCCGTGCGCCACTCACGCACTGCCCCCTGTGCCGGAAGCAGGTGAAAAAACTCATCAGCAGCTTCAGCAGCCCAAAAATCACCAAGCCCCTGTCGGTCTCCGATGCCAAGAAGGCGGGCTTCACCATCCTGGAAAAGCGCTGCGATGGCAATTACGAGCGGCTTTGACCCGTTGCCTTCGATCCGTTGTTGAGCGCCTACGCGCTATTCCATGAATGCCTCTTTCCCCTTCCTCCAACTCCTCGCCATGGGCGATTCCCATGTGGTGCAGCATGAGTGGACCCTCTCTGGGGCGGAGATAGCTTGGTCGGCGGCCTTGGTTCTGTTTTTCGTGCTCCTCAATGCCTTCTTCGTGGCCGCAGAGTTCGCCATCGTCAAGGTGCGCAGCACCCAACTCGACGAATTGGTGAGCGAGGGCAACCGTAGTGCCGAGGTGGCGCGCAATGCGCTCAAAAACCTCGATGGCTACCTCTCTGCCACCCAGCTCGGCATCACCCTGGCCAGCATCGCCCTGGGCATGACGGGGGAGCCTTATGTGGCGCGGATCATCCAGCCGCTGATGTGGAAGCTTGGCTTCACCAGTGATGCTGTGATTTCCTCTGTCTCCATCGGCATTGGTTTTGCCGTTGTCACCTTTCTGCATGTGGTTCTGGGTGAGCTGACGCCCAAGTCCCTCGCCATCCGCAAGTCCCTCGCCACCGTGCTGACCATCAGCGCGCCGCTGCACTTCTTCTACATCGTCTTCAGGCCCGCCATCTGGATACTCAACGGCACCGCCAACTGGCTGCTACGCGTGCTTTTCCGCATGGAGCCTGCATCAGAAAGTGAAATCGCCCACTCGGAGGAGGAGCTGCGCCACATCGTCGCAGAAAGCCAGAAATCCAAAGAAGTGACGGAGACCGAGAAGGACATCCTACTCAACGCCCTGGCCCTCAATGACCGCTGCGTGCGGGATGTGATGACGCCGCGCAACCACGTCATCTCCCTGGATGCCGATGACTCCTTTGAGGCCAATCTCAAGGTCGCTGTGGAGCACAAGCACACGCGCTTTCCGCTCGTCGAAGGGCACTTGGATCACAGCGTTGGCATGATTCACATCAAAGACATGCTCTCCCTCATAGGCAAGCCCTCCGCCGACTTGCGCCGGATCAAACGTGAGCTGCCGATGGTTCCAGAGATGATGCCTATAGACAAACTGCTACGCTTGTTTCTCGACAAGCACGCCCACTTCGCCCTCGCCGTGGATGAATATGGCGGTGCCGTTGGCGTGGTGACGCTGGATAATGTGCTGGAGGAGATCGTCGGCGATATTCAGGACGAGTTCGACCACGACACCAGCGAGTTCCGCCGCGTCAGCGACGACGAATTCATCGTCGAGGGTACCTTCAACCTTTACGAACTCGCCGAACACGCCCAGCTAGACATTGAGAGCGAGGAAGTCACCACCGTCGGCGGTCACATCACCCACCTGCTCGGCCATTTGCCAAAGGCCGGGGAAAAAATCGTCCTGGAGGACAAAGGCTACGAAGTCACCGTGCTCAAGGCCGACACCCGCCGCGTCCACCAGTTGCGCTTTGTGAAGCTGACCAAGTCCGAAAAAGGCGCTGGCACGGAAGCTAGCGACAAAGCAGCCGTCTAGAACCAGTTGCGCGCACGCCCGCGCATCGCTAAACGCAGGGCGATGCATCTGCCCCCTGAACGTCTCGGCCTGCTCGTCGTTGTCTCCGGCCCCTCCGGCACCGGCAAGACCACGCTCTGCCGCAAGGTGTGCGATGGCACCCGCGCCGTGTTTTCCGTCTCCTGCACCACCCGCCCGCCGCGTGTGGGCGAGGTGGACGGGATGGACTACTTCTTCCTCGATGAGGACGACTTTCTGGCCCGCGTGGACCGTGGCGAGATCTTTGAGTACGCCCGCGTCCACAACCGCTGGTACGGCACCCTGAAAAGCTACGTCTATGACAACCTCCGCCGTGGCATTGACGTGTTCATGGACATTGATGTCCAGGGAGCGGCACAGGTGCGCGGCTGCGAAGACGAACTCGTCCGCCGCTGCCTCACCGACATCTTCATCATGCCGCCCAGCCTCGACGAACTGCGCGCCCGCCTCAGCGCCCGCGCCACAGAGAGCGCCGAGGTCTTTGAACTCCGCATAAAGAACGCCAGCGCCGAGATGCAGCACTGGCAGGACTACCGCTACACCCTCGTCAGTGACACCCGCGAGAGTGATGAAGTCCGCTTCAAGGCCATCATTGAGGCAGAAAGGTTGCGCAGCAGTCTGCGCGCAGCCTAATTCTCCACAGAACAGACGCGGCGTGAAAAGAGCTTGCCCGCATCCGCCACACTCCGCTAAAACCAGCGGGCATGTCTTTTCTCTCCCGTGACGCCACCATTGCCCGCCCTGGATACAACCGCTGGCTGGTCCCCCCCGCCGCCATCGCCGTCCAAATGTGCATCGGGGAGGTTTACGGGTTCAGCGTCTTCAATGTGCCGCTGACCCAGGCGGGCGGCGGCTGGACCATCCCGCAGGTGGGCTGGATTTACTCCATCGCGCTGTTCATGCTGGGCATGTCGGCGGCGGTGTTTGGGAAGTGGGTGGAGCGCAGCGGACCGCGCAAGACGATGGTAGCTAGTTGCGTGTGCTTTTGCGGCGGTCTGTTGATTTCCGCCATCGGGGTAAAGCTGAAAATGCTGTGGCTGCTTTATCTGGGCTACGGCTTCACCGGCGGCATCGGCCTGGGGCTCGGCTACATCTCGCCGGTCTCGACGCTGATGAAATGGTTCCCTGACCGCCCTGGCATGGCCACGGGAATGGCGATAATGGGTTTCGGCGGCGGGGCGCTCATCGGCGCGCCGCTGGGGGTGCGGCTTATGGAGCACTTCAAGACAGCGACCTCCATCGGCGTGGCGGAGGCATTCATCGCCATGGCCTGCCTTTATGCCGTCTCCATGCTGTTCGGTGCCTTCATCGTCCGCGTGCCTGCGGAGGGGTGGAAGCCGGCGGGCTGGGAGCCAAAGGCGCACGTCAAGCCCATGGTCACGAATGCGAATGTGGCCGTGGACACCGCGTGGAAGACACCGCAGTTCTGGTGCCTGTGGGTCGTGCTGTGCATGAACGTCAGCGCGGGGATCGGCATCCTGGGGCAGGCCTCAAAGATGTGTACGGACATGTTCGGCGTCACGGCGGCAGTGGGCGGCGGCTTCGCGGGACTGCTGAGCATCTTTAATATGGGCGGGCGCTTCATCTGGTCCTCCGCCTCCGACCACATCGGGCGGAAGGCCGTCTATTGCATTTACTTCATCCTCGGCGCGATTCTCTACTGCCTCATCCCCTACACGCAGAACATCGGCAGCCAGACCCTGTTTGTCGTCGTCACCGCCATCATCATCAGCATGTATGGCGGCGGCTTTGCCACCATCCCGGCCTATTTGAAGGACATGTTTGGCACCTACCAGGTCGGGGCCATCCACGGACGGCTCATCACCTCCTGGTCCATCGCCGCCATTCTCGGCCCCAGCCTGGTGAACTACATCTCCACCGCCAAGATCGCCGCCGGTGTCCCCAAGGCGGAGGCATACAACGCCACCATGTACCTCATGGCCGGGCTGCTCGTCGTGGGCCTCATCGCCAATCTCCTCGTCTGTCCCGTGCACCCGAAGCACCACGTCCCTGAATCCGCCAAAGCCTGATCCCCCATGAACGCCCTGAAACTCCTCATCGCCTGGACCTGGATCGCGCTGCCGCTCGGCTGGGGCGTGTACCAGTCCGTGCAGAAATCGCTGCCGCTGTTTGGTATCGAAGCTGCGGTGAAAAAGTAGCCAGTATCTGGGCGCGCAGTCTTCGGCCCAGTCATTCATTTTGCGGTCGCGCATGTCACCAACTTCTTACACATGAGTCTTGTATTTCTCAAAAATCTCAGTGTTGAATATGGCGGCTCTAGTTCATCCCCTTCGCTCACCTCGTTCTCTCATTCATGCGGCTCACTCCGGCGCAGTTTACAAGAATTGCAATCACCCTGGTTCTGGTGGTGGAGGTGGCGCGTGCCGATCTGGCAGCACCAGCGCTGCGTCTGGAAATCCGCCCGCAGTGGCAGGAGCAGGCTTTGCAGCCAGGCGAATGGCTGCCCGGCCGTGACACCGCCGTGACCCGGCTGGACTTTCTGCTGACCCGGCTGGCGCTACGGCGCGCGGACGGCTCCTGGGTGGACTCGCGCGACTGGGCCGCCTTTTTCAGCCTGGAGAAAGGGCGGCTGCGGGCAGAGGCGCAGGGCACGCCGCCGGGGAAGTTCACCGCCATCCGTTTCCAGGTCGGTGTGCCGCAGCCGGAGGACGCTGCCGACCCCGCTCAGTGGTCGCCGGACCATGCGCTGAACCCCGCTGTGTGCGGCCTGCACTGGGGCTGGCAAGGCGGCTATGTCTTCATGGCGCTCGAGGGCCGCTGGCGGCAGCCGGACGGGCAGCCCGGCGGATTTTCCTACCACATCGCCCGGCAGGCGAATCTGGCGCAGGTGGAGTTGCCGGTGGACTTCCAGGGCGGCGGGCCACTGACGATCCGGCTGGTGCTGGACGCCGCGCGGCTGCTGGAGGGGGTGGATTTCCAGCGCGATGGCAGCATCAGCCATTCCCGCGAGGGCGATCCCCTGGCGGCGAGACTTTCTGCAAACATCAAAAAGGCCTTCCGCGTTGAGTCAGTGAGCCAGGATTTGTTCCAGCCTTTGGCGGAGAATGAGCGCCAGGCCGCACCTTTGCCGCCCGGCACGCGCGCCTATCCGCTCGCAGTCACGCAGCGCTTTCCACAGGTGAGCCTGCCTGCGGACAATCCGCTGACAGTGGAGGGCGTGGCACTTGGCGAGCGGCTCTTTCACGATCCGCGCCTCTCCCGCAACAACACCCTGTCCTGCGCGGACTGCCATGACCGCGCGGCCGCCTTTGCAGACACGCGCCGTTTCAGCCTTGGTGCCGAGGGGCAGACGGGCAAAAGAAATGCCATGCCGCTGTTCAACCTGGCATGGGGGCAGGGCTTTTTCTGGGATGGCCGGGCGGAGACACTGCGGGAGCAGGTGCTGATGCCCGTTCAGGACGCGCATGAGATGAATGAGACGCTGGAGCGCGTGGTGGCAAAACTCACCCCCGCCGCCGCGCCGGAGTTTCAGCGGGCCTTCGGCACGCCGGAAATCAGCGCCGACCGCATCGCCAGGGCGCTGGAGCAGTACCTCCTCACGCTCATCTCCCAGGACTCCCGGTTTGACCGCGCCGTGCGGAAGGTTGCGGAGCTCACGGAGGAGGAGAAGCGCGGCCTACAGCTTTTCGTGACCGAGCATGATCCGAAACGCGGCCTGTATGGCGCGGACTGCTTCCACTGCCACGGCGGCACGCTATTTACCGATCATCAGTTTAAAAACAACGGCCTCGAACTCGCGCCGGACGACCTCGGGCGAATGCTGGTCACTGGCAAAGCGGAGGACAAGGGCAGGTTCAAGACGCCCTCGCTGCGCAACATAGCCGTCACCGCGCCCTACATGCATGATGGGCGCTTCGCCACGCTGGAGGAGGTGGTGGAGCACTACTCCACCGGCGTGCAGCGCAGCGGTACGCTCGACCCCAACCTCGCCAAGCACCCTGCTGCGGGCATCCTGCTCAGCGCTGCCGACAAACACGCACTGGTCGCCTTTTTGAGGACGCTTACCGACGAGCCGTTCATCACCGAGGAAAAGCCCGCCAAGATCGCCTATAAGCCATGAAACCAATGCAAATTCACAGTTCACTGTCCACCGCACTCTGCTGCGTGCTCGCGCTGCTGGGGTCTGCCAACGCGGCGGACGACCACGGCCTCAATGACGCGCTGGCCGCAGAGGCCAACGCCCTCGCACCCGCCTTCATCCTGCCCACCGGACCAGCGCCGACGCCGACGCAGCGGAACCAGGTCGGCCTGTGGAGTTCCGTGATCGCCTGGACACCACACATTCCCGTGACAGCGGCGACGTTGCCAGATGGACGCCTGCTGACCTTCGCCTCGAACCAGCGCACCACGTTCCCCGTCGGCGCGGAGTTCAGCTATGCCGCCGTGTGGAATCCGGCCACGGGCGTCTTCACGGAGATCAACAACACGCGCCATGACATGTTCTGCGGCGGCACGGCCATGCTGCCGGACGGGCGCGTCGTCATCAATGGCGGACGCAACACCACGCGCCTGAGCAGCATCTTTGACTGGCGCACGAACCAGTGGATCGCCATCCCGAACATGAATGACGGACGCTGGTACAACACCAGCGTGGCCCTCACCGATGGCAGCGTCTTCACCGTGACCGGCGATGGCGGTACGAACACCGCCGAGCGTTGGACCGCCGCCAATGGCTGGGGGCGGCTCACCGGTATCAACTGGGCCACCGTGGTCAGCCAGCCTGGCTACGTCACGCGCTGGCATCCGCTGGTGCTCCTGGCTCCAGACGGGCGGCTCTTTCACGGCGGCCCCACGGACCAGATGAATTGGGTGACCACCACCGGCAATGGCAGCCTCACCTTTGCAGGCGTGAACGTTCCCGGAGCGCATTACCCAAAGGAGGGCTGCTTTGCCATGTATGACGAGGGGCGCATCCTGGTGGCAGGCGGATCGGCCAATACGAACACTAACCCCAGTGACGGCTCCACCGGCACCAGCACAAATCTCGCATTCACCGTAGACATCCGCAGCGGCACGCCCGTGGTCACGCCCACGGCTTCCATGCAGTTTGTTCGGCAGTTTGCGAATTCCGTCATCCTGCCCAATGGCGAGGTCATGGTGCTGGGTGGCAACACCTCCGGTCTGAAGTTCAACGACACGGGCAGCATCCTCGCCCCGGAAATCTGGAACCCCGTCACCGGCCAGTGGCGCGAGGTCACCGACATGAGTGTCCCCCGCAACTACCACTCCCTCGCGCTTCTGCTGCCGGATGGCCGTGTTTGGTCTGGTGGTGGCGGCTTATCTGGAAACAGCGCCGACCATCGCGATGCGCAGCTCTACACGCCGCCCATGCTTTTCAATGCGGACGGCACGCTCGCCACGCGCCCGGTCATCACCCAGGCACCGGTTTACATCGGCACCGGCACCGTCTTCGCCGTGCAGGCCACCCCCGGCCTGACGAAGTTCAGTTTCATCAAAATGTCCTCGCAGACGCACTCGATGAACACCGACCTGCGCTTCCTGAACCTACCCTTCACTGAGACCTCGCCTGGCATCTACAGCGTCACCGCTCATGCGAACCTCAATGTCATGACACCGGGCTACTGGATGCTCTTTGGCACTGGCGCAGGCGGCGTGTACTCGGAGGCAAAGATCATCCAAGTGGACCCGACGAACACGGTCTCCGTAGCGAACCCCGGCAGCCAGATCAGCGCCATGAACGCCCCCGCCACCCTCGCCGTGTATGGCGTGGCACCTGGCGGCGGCAGTGTCACTTTCAGCGCTACCGGCCTACCGCCTGGCCTGGCGATCCATCCCACCACGGGCATCATCAGCGGCGCGGCCACCACGGCGGGTGTCTTCAGCAGCGCGCGTGTTACTGTGACCGACGGTCTCACCTCCGCCACCGCCAACTTCACCTGGACGGTCACGCCGCCGAATGTCAGCTACGACTTCCCCACCTTCACCGGCACTGCGGGCAGCTTTCAGCTCAATGGCAGCGCCAGCATCGCTGGCAGCGTGCTCCAGCTCACACCCAATCTAGGCGCGCAGGCCGGGGCAGCCTTTCTCACCAGCCCGGTGCCTGTCTCCGAAGGCACGTCTTTCCACAGCCGCATCGTCTTTCGCATGAACGGCACGGGCGATGGCGCGGACGGCATGACCTTTCTGCTGCAAAACGACCGCGCCACCGCGCTCGGAAATGGCGGCGGCGGTTTGGCGTATGAGGGCACTTTGAAAAGTCTCGCCATCGAGCTGGACACCTATGCAGGCGGCACGGACCCGAATGCCAACCATGTCGGCGTGGTGACCAATGGCGTCATTTCGCCACACCTGGCCACCGCCAGCGCGCCTTTTGACCTGGAGAGCGGCGGCAGTCACACGCTCTGGGTGGACTACGACGGGCCTGCGGACACGCTGCGCATCTGGCTAGCGCAAGGGTCCGCCGCCGCCAAACCTGCGGTGCCGTTGCTGACCCAGACGGGATTGAAGCTCTATGACCTGCTCGGCTCCAGCGCCTGGATCGGCTTCACTGGCGCGACTGGCGGCTCGACCAACACACATGAAGTCCTGGGCTGGCAGATCAACGTCAATGCCTTTGCCTTGCCCACGCCGCCAGTGGTCGCGAATCCGGGTGCCCCAAGCGGCGTCGTGAGCATGGCGGCATCCCTCAACATTCAGGCAAGCGATTTGAACCAAGATCCACTAGCCTACAGCGCCAGCGGCCTGCCGCCCGGCCTGACGATCAATCCGGCCACCGGTGTCATCAGCGGCACGCCGACCACCGCAGGCAGCTATCCGGTCATCGTCAGCGTCACGGATGGCAACAGCGCGCCTGCCACCGCCGCCTTTACCTGGACCATCAACAACAGCCTCGTCGTGCTGCCACCGCAGGCACCCCCGGCGGCATCCGGCGGCAGCGTGTCCTTCACCGCCAGCAGCACCGGCGGCGCAAATCCGCGCTACAAGTGGAACTTTGGCGATGGCACGCCGGAGACCGCCTACAGCAGCATCGCCACGGTCAGCCACACCTTCCCCGGCCCTGGACGTTATCTCATCACGCTGACCGCCACGGATGACACCGGCGTGGTCGTCGCCACCTCCTTCTTCCAGGCCATCCACGCGCCGCTGACGACAAACAAGCCTGCCATGTCCACCAGCATCGTGTGGCAGGATGTCATCACCGGAAATGACCGCGTGTGGGTCGTCAATCCCGACACGGACAGCGTCAGCGTCTTCGATGCCGTGACCCGCGCGAAGCTGGCCGAGACCAGCACCGGTATCGCCCCGCGCAGCATCGCCATCGCACCGGATGGACGGGTCTGGGTGACGAATGCGGAGAGCGCCACGCTGACGATCCTCAATGGCGGCACCTTCGCGGTGGCGGCCACGGTGCCGCTGCCGCGCGGCTCGCGTCCCTATGGCATCGCCTTTGATCCGAGTGGCAGCGCTTCCTATGTCGCGCTGGAAGGCAGCGGCCAGTTGTTGAAGCTCAATCCGAGCACCGGCGCGCAGATCGCATCTTTGAATGTCGGCCAGCACGCGCGCCATGTCTCCGTCAGCGCCGATGGGACGCGGGTTTATGTCAGCCGCTTCATCACGCCGCCCGTGCCGGGCGAGGGCACCGCCGCCCCCGACACCACAGGCCGTGGCGGCGAGGTGCTCGTCGTCACCGCCGCCACGCTGGCTCTGGAGCGGACGATCCTGCTCCAGCACAGCGAGGCCGCCGACTCACCCACCGCCGCACGCGGTCTGCCGAATTACCTCGGTGCCGCCGCCATTTCGCCGGACGGCCTTTCCGCCTGGGTTCCCTCGAAGCAGGATAACATCAAGCGCGGCACGCTACGCAACGGGGTGGGCCTGAACCACGATCAGTCGCTGCGTGCCATCGCCAGCCGCATCAATCTCGTGACGCAGACCGAGGACCATGCCGGGCGCGTGGACTTCGACAATGCCGGGATGCCCAGCGCCACCGTCTATGATCCCTGGGGCATCTATGTCTTCGTCGCGTTAGAAAGCAGCCGCGCCGTGGCCGTGGTGGATGCTTGGTCGCAGGAGGTCATCACCCGCTTCGATGTCGGCCGTGCGCCGCAGGGGCTGGCGTTGGCACCGGATGGCCGGACGCTGTTTGTGCAGAACTTCATGGACCGAACCGTCAGCGTGCATGATGTCAGCGGCCTGATCCAGGGCGGCAGCGCGCAGCCTCTCACGCTCGCCACGCTGAGCGCGGTCAGCACCGAGAAGCTCAGTGCCACCGTGCTGCGCGGGAAGCAGCTCTTTTATGATGCCGCGGATGCCCGCCTCGCTCTCCAGGAGTACATCTCCTGCGCCGCCTGCCACAACGACGGCGGGCAGGATGGACGGGTCTGGGATTTCACCGGCTTTGGCGAAGGGTTGAGGAACACGATCACCCTGCGCGGCCATGGCAGCCAGGGCGCGCTGCACTGGACGGGCAACTTTGATGAAGTGCATGACTTTGAAGGCCAGATCCGCGGCTTCGCAGGCGGCACTGGCCTGATGACGGACGCGCAGTTCAACACCGGCACGCGCAGTCAGCCGCTCGGCGATCCCAAGGCTGGCGTCAGTAGCGATCTCGACGCCCTGGCCGCCTACATCACTTCACTCAGCAGCGAATCGAACAGTCCTCATCGCAACAGCGATGGCAGCCTAACAGCAGATGCCGTCAGCGGAGAGCGCGTCTTCCGCCAGCAGAACTGCGCCGCCTGCCACAGCGGCACGGGCTTCACCAATAGCGCACTGAATGTCCTGCGCGACATCGGCACAATCAAGCAGCCCACCAGCGGCAAACGTCTGAATCAAACACTCACCGGCCTGGACGTGCCGACCCTGCGCGGCATCTGGGCCAGTGCTCCTTATCTGCACGATGGTTCTGCGACCACGCTCGCCGCCGCAGTCACCGCGCATCAGGGCGTGACGCTGACTGCGGCGGATTTGAACAACCTCGTGGCCTATCTCCAGCAGCTCGATGACGCGCCTGCCACCGCGCCGCTGCCGGTCACGGTCGTGCTCGCGACGACTGCCGCCAGTCCGGTGAGCGATCCGTTTGTCGTCAGCGTCACTTTCAGCCACCCGGTGACAGGTTTCACGCTCAGCGACATCACCGTCACCGGCGGCACGGCTAGCGCGCTGACCGGCAGTGGTGCCAGCTACAGCTTCACCCTCACACCCACGGCGAACGTGACGGTCAGCCTTGCCTCAGGCTCCGCGCAGGATGCCGCCGCAGTCACCAACCTGGCCTCCAATGTCCTGTCTTTGAACTATGTGGCACCGACCACGACACCAGTGCTCATCGGCCAGGATTTGGGCAATGTGCTGCTGCCCGGCGCGACGACGCTGAATGCAGGCACGGGCATCTACACCCTGACCGCATCCGGCGAGGACATTTACTTCGCCGAAGATGGATGCCACTTCGCGCAGGTCATCCTTAATGGCGATGGCGAGGTCCGTGCCCGCGTGCGCAGCCTGGGCAACAGCAACCCGTGGGCAAAGGCAGGCGTGATGATCCGCGAGGCGCTCACCGGCAGCTCGCGCCATGCCACGATGTTCATCACGCCGCCAGTGGCTAACAATGGATTTGGCATGGTCTGGCGATCCATGACGAACGCTGCCACCACCTACGCTGGCGGCCCGGCTCTGAATGCTGCGCCTAACAACTGGGTCCGCCTCGTGCGCCAGGGCAATGTTTTGACCGGCTATGCCTCTGCCAATGGTACCACCTGGACTCAGGTCGCCACCACGACGCTCAGCGGCCTGCCCGTTCAGGTCTTCGTCGGTCTCGCGGCGACCTCCTCCGACACGGACATCACCACCACGGCGGAGTTTGACAATGTGCAGGTCATCGGCGCGCAGGCCGCGCTAGCGCCCACGGTCACGCTGACGGCGGCGTCCGCGACAGAGACCGGACCGTTCACGATCCAGGCGCAGTTCAGCCAGCCAGTCACGGGCCTAACTGCCAGTGACTTAACGGTGACGAATGCCACCGCCTCGAACCTCACCGGCTCCGCCACGAACTACAGCATCACACTCACGCCCACCGCGCCCGGCACCATCACCGCCAGCCTGCCAGCCGGTGCTGCGCAAAATGCCGCCGCCGTGGCCAGCCTCGCTTCAAACCCCGTCAGCGTCACCTATGTCGTGCCTGGCGGCATCTCCCTGCTGGGGCAGGATGTCGGCACCGTGCAGGTCGCAGGCAGCACGACCCTCAGCGGCGGCATCTATACGGTGCGGGGATCGGGCGAGGACATCTTCTTCGCGGCAGATGGCTTTCAATACGCTGTGACCCAGCTCACTGGCGATGGCGAAATCCGCGCGCGTGTCACCAGCCAGACCAACACCAACCCCTGGGCCAAGGCTGGCGTGATGATCCGCGAGGCGCTCACCGGCGGCTCGCGTCATGCCACGCTGTTCACCACACCCACCGGCGCAGGCAATGGCTTTGGCATGGTCTGGCGGCCAATCACAAGTGCGGCAACTAGCTATGCCGGTGGCCCTGCACTGAACGCCGCGCCGAACAACTGGGTCCGCCTCGTGCGCCAAGGCAATGTGTTGACCGGCTATGCCTCCGCCAATGGCAGCGCGTGGTCGCTCGTGCGTAGCGTGACCTTCAGTAGCCTACCCTCCACGCTGTATCTCGGCCTTGCAGTCACCTCATCGGCCAGGACGGTGCTGGGCACAGCCACCTTTGACAATGTGCAGATCATCGGCACGCAGGCCGTGGTCGCACCATCAGTTACGCTGACTGCCGCGTCAGCGGTGGAGTCCGGGCCTTTCACCATTCAGGCACAGTTCACCCAGGCGGTCACGGGCCTCACTGCCGCCGACTTCAACCTAACCAATGCAACTGCGTCGAACCTCACCGGTTCCGGCAGTAGTTACAGTGTCACGCTCACGCCCACGGCTCCGGGAACCGTCACCGCCAGCCTGCCCGCAGCTGCGGCACAAAACGCGGCCGCAGTGGCCAGCCTCGCGTCAAACACCGTCAGCGTCACCTATACCCAGCCCACGGGCATCACCCTCACCGCGCAGGATGTGGGCAGCGTCTTGCTCGCGGGCAGCACGGCTTTTAACAGCGGCACCGGCACCTACACGATGCAGGGCGCTGGCGCGGACATCTTCTTCACGGCGGATGGCTTTCAATACGCTGTGACCCAGCTCACCGGCGATGGCGAAATCCGTGCGCGTGTCACCAGCCAGACCAACACCAACCCCTGGGCCAAGGCGGGCGTGATGATCCGCGAGGCGCTCACCGGCGGCTCGCGTCATGCCACGATGTTCACCACGCCCACCGCAGCGGGCAATGGCTTTGGTATGGTCTCGCGGCTATCCACAAGCGCGGTAACAAGCTATGCCGGCGGCCCTGCGCTGAATGCCGCGCCCAACAACTGGGTCCGCCTCGTCCGCACCGGCAATCTTTTGACCGGCTACGCCTCCGCCAATGGCAGCGCCTGGACGCAGGTCAGCTCGGCCACCCTCGCCAGCCTGCCCGCTACGCTTTTTGTCGGCCTGGCCGTCACCTCCTCATCGCCCAATCAGCGCAGCACCGCCGTCTTTGACAATGTGCAGATCGTCCAGACCGCGCCGCTCGGTGGCTCCACGCCCCCAGGCAGCACGCCTCAGGCACCAGGCGGCAACGGTGCCACCGGCGGTTCCACCCCACTCGCAGACGCGGACTTCGACGGCGATGGAGTCAGTGACCTCATCGAGTACGCCATCGGAAGCGGCAGCAGCTACGACGCTGGCTGGTGGCTGACCACCACGTCCGCTGGCCGCGTGGACGCGCACCTCGTGCATCCGCGCGCCATCAGCGATGTCGCCTTCCGCCTGGAGTCCAGCACCGATCTCCGTACCTGGGCTCCCGTGCCCCTGGCCCCCACCGCCACGGACATCGGCGGCGGCGATGAGCAGCTCTCCTGGTCCGGCATCACCAGCCTCACTGGCCAGAGCCTTCAGCGCGGCATCCTGCGCCTGCGCGTCACCCACACCAGCGGTGCGAGTGCTGCCAGCAGCCCGCAGTCATGGCAGCAGCTCGTGTTGAAGCCCGGTGCGCAGACCGTCGGCATCAGCCTCGTCAATGCGCCGCTGTATTCAGGACTCGTCGCAGCGCTCACCAGCGCCAGTTCCCTGCGTCTGAACGAAGCCGCCCCGCCCACCGCCGATCCGCAGCTAACTTATTATGTCGAGATCACGGACGGTGTGCATGCAGGCCATCGCCTCGACATCGCCAGCATCAGTGGGGATGTCCTCGCGCTCGCCATGACCTCCCCTCGCAACACGTTGGCCGCGCTGCCGCCCGCTCTCGTCGGCGCGCGCATCGTTGTGCGTCCGCACATCGCCCTCGGCCAGGTGTTTCCCAAAGCCCTGCTCCAGGGTGGGGGCAGTGCCGCTGCGGCGGACCAGTTGCTGTTTCACAGCGGCGGCGCGTGGCAGACACACTGGCTGCTGCAATCTGCTGTGCAGCACCAGTGGGTGCTAGGAGATGACGCCACGCTCGCCTCCCAGGATGCAAAGATCATCGCGCCCGGCAGCGGCGTGATGGTGAAAATCCTCAGCCGTCCGCAGACCTTTACGCTCACCGGCCATGTCCGTACCACGCCCTTTGTGCGCCCGCTCAGCACCGGTCACAACCTGCTCGCCCTGCCCTGGCCCGTGGACGCCACGCCTAACCGATTGCTTTTCACTGCTGCTAACGGCTTCACCGCCGGGACCAGCACAGTCGCCTCCGACCAGATACAGCTCTGGGCCGCTGACACCGTCGCCGGCGCAACCAATTACACCATCTACTGGCTGCTCAAGGCCGGCGTAGGCAGCCGCTGGACACCGCAGGGAAACGCCGCCCTGCCCGATGTCAGCGCCACGCTCCCGCTCCCCGCCCATCGCGCCTTCTTCCTCAAAGCCCAGCCCGCCACCGCAGCGACCGGCTGTCGGCTGCCCTTTCCGTAGCCGCCTGCGCCCGTAGCCGCCTGCGCTGTAGCCGCCTGCGCTAGCATGTGGCGGCATGGTAAGCGGCTGCGAGGTTGCAAGTCCTCCCCACCCGCCTTTTATCCCCGCCACTAGCTCATGAAAACAATCCTCTGTTTTGGCGACTCCAACACCTGGGGCTTTGACCCCGCCAGCATCAGCGCGCCCTTCCCGCGCAGGCATCCGCATGACGTGCGCTGGACCGGAGTGCTGGCGCGCGAACTCGGCGCGGACTGGCGCGTCATTGAGGAGGGCCAGAACGGCCGCACCACCGTCCACGACGATCCGCTGAACATCGCCCGCAATGGCAAAACCTACCTGCACGCCTGCCTGGAGAGCCACAAGCCCCTGGACATTGTCGTCCTCATGCTAGGCACAAACGACCTCAAGAGCACCTTCAACCTGCCCCCTGGCGAGATCGCCAATGGCGCGGCAGTCCTGGCAAAGATGATCCTCGCCAGCGACTCCGGCCCCGGCAACAAGCCGCCCCGGCTCCTGCTCGTCTGCCCGCCCCAGATAGGCGACCTTTCCCACCTGCCCGACCTTGATACCAAAATCCCCAACGGCATCGCCCGCAGCACCCAGTTCCCGCGCTATTATGAAGCGCTCGCCACCACGCTCGGCTGCGCCTACCTGAACAGCCAGGAGATCGTCGAAACCAGTCGGACAGACGGCATTCACCTTGATGCCAGCGAGCACGCGAAGCTGGGGCCGATCATCGCGCAGAAGATTCGAGGCATCCTCGTGTAGCGCACTCTCCACCATGCTAGTTTGGCATCTGCCGCTTTGGTGCTTTTGATTCTCGACTCAGCAGATGGAAAAAGTCAGCGTGTGACGAAATTGTATCAAGATAAACATGTGGTGTGGCTGAGCTGTGAGCAGTCATTACCAAATCACAGAAGGGGGAACGACTAGATGGCATCAGTGTGAAAGTGTTGTCACAAATGAATCCGCACCTGTCCATGAAAGCTGCGCAAACCCTTGTACTATCAAGGATGCGTGGGATTCATGAGTTGGCACGAGGAGGCTCCGAGCTGTCTGTGAAGATTCCGTTGATTGTGCCTATGTGATTCATGTCCACTTATGATGGCGCATGATCGCCCCCAAATTCCCCCTTTGTGAGGCAGAAGTCTCCTTCCCCAATTCCTCCGAACAGCCCTGTAGTTTCCACAAACGCGCCAGGTTCGGGAGCTTTGTGCTCATCAGCACGGTGCTGCTTTTCTTGGCGGCGGTGAGTTGCTTGCGGGCGCAGGGGACTACTTTGAGCGTGGGAGATCTCCAAATTTTAGGCGTCACATCTGATGCTCCAGACTCCTATTCGTTTGTCCTCTGGCGCGATATCGCAGCAGGAACGGTGATCCGAATCACTGACAATAGCTTTACCAGTGCGGCAGGCACGACGCTTTTCAGCGGCAATGAAAATAACATGACGCTCACTTTCGGGTCTGCGCTCACTGCGGGCACTGTTCTTCGGTTTCAAGATGGCGGCAGCCCGACTGTTTCATCGGGAACAGCCCCAACTGCGAGCGGAACATTGAGTGGAACGGCCAACGGGGGTGATCAAGTTTTCGCCTATCAGGGCACATCCATCATTTCAGGTAACACTTCATTTTCGGCCACACTGCTTCATGGGTTCAACGTGGCTGATACGAGTTGGCTCACTAGTGGCGCTGCAGACAACGGTAGTTCCTATCTGCCAACTGTTATCAGTGGGGTGGATGCCAATCTCGACAGTGCCAACTTCGATAACGTTGATTATGCAGGCGTGCGCACGGGCATGACCACAGCATTGTATCGAGCCGCCGTCTCTACTGTGAGCAACTATACTGGTAGTGACACGTTTGCAGCGCTTTCCAATACTGGCTTCACGATAGCCTCGTCCGCATCTATTCATTGGGACGCGAACGGCACTACGGCGGGTGACGGAGGTGCAGGAACTTGGGACACGACTACAGGCAGCAGATTCAAGAACAGTGCAGCGGGAACCACCTTCTTCCGCTGGGTCAATTCCTCCACAGGCAACAACCACACCGCAGTTTTCGGCGGCACGGCGGGCACGGTGACCGTGTCGGGTGGAGTCACGGCCAGCGGCTTGCAGTTCACCACTACGGGCTACACTCTCACGGCAAGCACGATCACGCTTTCGGGTTCCTCCACGCCGACGATTGATACTGGCAGCCTGGCTTTGACGACGATCAACTCTGCCCTTGCTGGATCGCAAGGCTTCACCAAGTCAGGCTCAGGGTTGCTGGTCTTGGGTGGAACCAACACAGGTCTCAGTGGGACCGTGAACCATAACGGCGGCACGATCCAGGCAAACACCGCCTCGGCTCTCGGTGCGGGCACTTTTTCTTTCGGCGGATACAACAAGCTCATTCTGAATGTCGCCGATGGCACCTCCATGACGGTGGCGACCAACCTTGTTCTTCCTGCGACTGGGACGGGCGGGGAAGCTGAACTGATCCGCGTCGGCGATGGCGCTCCGACAGCGGGCACCACGGCTCGCCTGACGGGTGTCGTTAGCGGCGGCGTGGCGGGGCAGATTTACACGCTTTTGGATTCTGACCAAACCGGCAATCACAACAACACTCTCACCCTCGAGAATGCCACGAACACGTTCTCCGGCACCATCGAGATCTGGCGCGGAACGCTTGGCTTCACTAGCGACGGCGCACTTGGCAACGCGAACAACACCCTCAAAGTCAATGCGGACAACTACAACGGCGGGCTTCGCTTCGACGCGAATGACATCACCCTGGCAGCCACCCGCACGATCCAACTGGATGGATCAGAGGTCATCAACACACAGGCCAACAATGCTACCATCCTCGGCGTCTTGACCGGTGGCGGGGATTTGCGGAAGAGCGGCAGCGGCAAGCTGACGATCAGCGGAGCCAACGGCATCAGCACCCTCACTGGTGTTGACGTGAGCCAGGGGACGCTTTCCATCGCAACGAACACGCTGACCTCTGGGCGTGTCGTCACCACCGGGGCCAGTACGGTTTTGGAAACCACTGGGACACTCAAGCTGAATGCACGTTCAACCACTGGGAGTTACGACGCCGTGAGCGGCAGCGGCTCCCTGAACCTGCGCTCCACCAGCAGTAGTGCTCTCAACCCCGACATCAGCTTCAATGACAACTCCGTTGATGAGAGCACCGCCAACTATGGCACGGCGATCAATGTGCCGGTGGACCTGGGCAGCAGCCAGCGCTTCATCTGGGGCAAGACCAACCACAATAGCGTCTCGCAATATCTATCTTCTTCCGGGCCGGATGCCAATTTCAAGGGCGTGATCTCCGGCAGTGGCGGTTTGACCTTTGTCGCGCAGCATCGTTACGATGCATCCGGCCCTATGGATGTTCCGTTCGTCCTGAGCGCGGCCAACACCTTCACTGGCATGGTCGAGATTCAACGCGGCTCCGTTTACCTGAACAACGCCAATGCGCTTAATCAAGGCAACGTGCTGAGCTTCACTCCCACCACGGGGAACAATGCGAATTTCTTCCTCTACGGGAGAAACGCTTCCGTCTCCAACCTCCAATCCTCTGGTGCAGGAACTTCACGGATCGCCAATGGCAACGCTGCCAACCCCACTGGATCCGGCGGCACAGTCGCTGCCACCCTGACCGTTACCCAGACGGCGGATACCACCTTCAGCGGCACCATTCTCAATGGCTTTGCCGAATATGACTCCGGTTCTACCTCGCCTGGGGCGCTGTCCCTGATCAAAGCAGGCGCGAGCAAACTGACCCTGACAGGCACGAACACATACACCGGCACGACCGCAATCACCAACGGCACGCTCGCTGTGAACAGCGTCGCCACGAACGGCACCGCCCAGCCGCTCGGGCAGGCTTCCACGGCCATCACGCTGGGCGGCGTCGGGACAACCGGAACGCTGGAATACACTGGCGGCACGGCGACGCTGGCGCGGCCTTTCACGGTGTCCTCCAGCGCGGGCAGTGCCGGGGTCATCCGCAGCAGTGGCGCGGGCACATTGACGCTCAGTGGCACGCTGACGAAGGATGGCAGGGTGCTCACGCTCACGGGCGGGGCCTTCAATATCACGGGCACGATCACAGGCGCTTCCGCAAACTCTGATCTCGTGGTGGATGCGGCGACGGTGACGTTGAGCAATGCGAACACTTATGACGGCCCCACCTATCTGCGCAATGCGGCCACGGTGAATGCGAACGTCGCCAATGCGCTGCCGACCAGCCCGGCGCGCTCAGACATCATCATGGATGACACAGGCTCCGGCAGCTCCACGCTGGCGCTGGCTGCTAGCCAATCTGTCGCCTCGCTCACTGGAGCTGCCACTTCCGCAGTCAATCTCAATGCCAACACGCTGATCATTGGTGAGGCCTCTGGCAGCAGCACCTTTGCGGGCGGCATCAGCGGTGCTAATGGACAGATCGTGAAGGATGGTGCCAGCACGCAGGTCTTCTCTGGTGCCAGCACCTACAGCGGCAGCACCACTCTCAATGCAGGCACCTTGGCGGTGACGAATACCACCGGCTCCGCCACTGGTTCGGGCAATGTGCAGGTCAACAGCGGTGCCACCCTGCGCGGCACAGGAACCGTAGCCCCGGCTTCCGGTGGCTCTGTCATCGTCGGCTCTGGCGCGACCGTAAGTGTGGGAGATAGTGGAGCTTCTACTGGCCAGATTCTGCGCTTTACACCTGCCAGTGGCACGATCACCAGCACCTTCCAGACGGGCAGCATTCTGGAGTTTGACATCTTCAGCGGCGCGGGCCTGGGGGATCGGAGCGGGACGCCTGCTGCTGCGGACATCCTACGCACGGGCGGTAGCTTCGTCATCCAAAGCGGCGTGAAGCTGCGCGTAAACAACCCGAACGTCATGACAGCCTTTGCCGTCAATGACCAATGGAAACTCTTGGACTGGACAACGCTGGGTGGCACGGTCCCCACAGGCACATTTGATAGCGCCTTGCTGGAGTTGCCCACCCTCACTGGATTGACCTGGGATCTCAGCCAACTCTACACCACGGGCAATATCATCGTCGCCGTGCCAGAGCCAGCGCGCGCTGCGCTCCTCGTCTTCGGCTTCTTTGCCCTGCTCATCCGCCGCCGCCGCTAAGGCATGGGCGGATAGAAATCTTTACCCTCTCCCCTTTATCCATGCGTCTTCTCGCCACATCCTTGTTCCTTTTATACGCGGGCATCCTCTTGCTGTTCGCCACGCTGCTGCCCCAGCCAGAGCATGCACAACCCCAGGTGACCACGCCTTCCACCTCCAGCAGCGTTAGCCCAGTGAGTGGCAACCGCGCTGCGCCACTTTTGCTCGTCAACGCGCCCTAACGGAACACTTTATGAAACGCTCTGACTTCCTCCGCATCTCAACGGTCGGCATTGCCTCACGCGGCATCTTGGGTACTTGGCTTGTTGAGCAAGTGGCTGATACGGCTGTGGCCGCCACACCTCCGGGGTTGCGACCTTACTTGCAGACACTGCTCACAGACTCCGTTTGGGTCTCCTGGTGGTCAGACACCGCCTCCACTACACTGGTGGACTGGGGCACCTCGGCGGGCGCGTTGGTGAACACAGTCAGCGGTGGGATGCAAAATCTCGGCACGAACTACCGCTACCACTCAGCGCAGATCACGGGCCTTTCCCCGAACACGTATTACTACTACCGTGTCCGCACCGAGCAGGAAACCTCTGCCGTCTTCCGCTTTCGCACGCCGCCACCTGTGGGCACCAAGACGGGCCGCTTCCGCGTTCTCGTCGCCGGTGACAACCAAATTCTCACCGCAGAGCGCCGCTGGGAGCGTCTGATCGAGCTATCCAGGGTGAAGCTGGAGGCGAAGTTTGGCACGCCCATCGAGGAGTCGATTGATTTAGTGCTCAATGTTGGAGACCAGGTGGATGTCGGCACGCTCCAGCACTACCGCTATCTGCACTTTGATTACAGCAAGCCTGTCTCGCCGAATCTTGCTTTCATGACCACGATTGGTAACCATGAAACCTACACCGACACCACTCTCTCGCTCTACAAGAACCTCTTCTACTATGGCGCGCTGACTTATCAGGGCATCTCCAGTCCGCTGCCAGAAGTCTATTATGCGTATCAACAGGCGAGCATTTTGTTCATTCACCTGAGCAGCGAGCACACGGGCACCACGCAGGCGAACTGGGTGCAGAGCCTCGTCACAGCCGCGCAGGCGGATGCCTCAGTGGATTTCATTATCAGCCTCTGCCATCGCCCTTATCAGGCGGAGCAATACATCGGTGACATCTCTTCCTGGTTCCGCACCACAGCGATGCCCATCCTGGCGCAGACGCCGAAGCATTTGCTCACCATCGGCGCGCACCATCACCTCTATGCGCGCGGCCAGACACGCGAGTGGCCCTGCTACCACATCATCTCCGGTGCCTCCGCCTGGGATCAATACTGGGGGCAGTCCAGCGAGGCAGATTATGACGACGTGCAGAAGACCATCGCCAATTGGGCTTGGCAGTTGCTGGACTTTGATCTGGCCAGCCGCCGTCTCGATGTGGAGTGCTACGCCGAGGCCAACGTGCGCTTCCCAGAATCCACACGCTGGACCACGAAGGCCTACAACAGCCGCCTCATTGACAGCTTCCACCGCCAGCTCGGTCTCGCTGTTCCTGCGACGCCCTCTATCACCAACAACATCACCGCGCCCGTCTCGCTGCCGCTGGTGCTGCAAAGCTCCGCCTACTCCAGCACCACGGCGGAAACCCTCAATAGCGTCCAATTCCAAATCGCCAAAGACGCCGCTTTCACCAATCTCAGAGTGGACCGCATCCGCGACATCGAGAACCTTTACGGTGACACCGGCGCGCCGGACTACGAGCCAGTGAACACACACGCCAGCGTGGACATCACGCAATGGAACCTAGCCACCAACTCCCTGCCGAACGGCACTTACTACACACGCGTTCGCCATCGCGATACGAACGTGTCCTGGTCCGCCTGGTCTGCCACCAAAGAGTTCACCATCCAAGGCAGCACCACGGGCACACCGAAGATCAGCCTGGCCAAGAATGTCTTCGCCTCGAATGAGGACTTCAGCGTCGCTTTCGAGTTTGGCCCTGGCAATCTGAGAGACTGGGTCGGCATCTACAAAAAAGGAGATACGCCAGGTCCGGTGGCATCCACCGACTGGTTCTACCTCAATCGCAGCCGCACAGCGCCAACATCACCGATCAGCACCGGCAGCCTGCTATTCACCACCAACTTTGCCGTCGGCGAATGGTTCGCCGTGTTCCTCGCCAATGACGGCTACACCGAGCTTGCACCGCGCGTGCCGTTCTTCGTGGGCAGCAAGCCGACGCTGGCAGCCAGCAAGGATGCCTACGCTCTTGGTGAGACCGCTCAGATATCCTTCAGCGGTGCCCCGGCCACGGCGACCTCGCCGCGCAACAAGGACTGGGTCGGCATCTACCGCGTGGGCCAAACGCCCGGAGTTGTCGGCTCCGTGCAGTGGAGCTACGTCACCACCGTTGCTGGCACTCTGAACTTCGCCAACTTGCCCAAGGGCTACTACTTCGCCAACTACATGGTGAACGACCTCTACTTCGAGATCGCCGAGCGTGTTTTCTTCTCCGTCGGTTCAGAGATTGCCACCGTGTCATGTCCTGCGATTTGGAGTCAAGGCAACCCGTTCGTGGTGAACTTCAGCGATGGCCCCGGCATCCCGAAGGACTACATCGGCATCTTCCGCGAGGGCTCCACACCCGGAGTCGGCGTGGATGGCACGCTGGTGGATTATCTGTATGTCGGCGGCAACACGAGCGGCTTCGTCACCTTCCAAAACATACCCGGGCCGGGGCGCTACTATGTGGGTCTGTTCACCAACGACTCCTACACCAACGTCTCGAACCTGGTCACCTTCACCGTGCCAGAGCCGCCGAAGCTGACCTTCCAAGAGATGGAATTTAGCGGCGGCCAGATGCACATGAGCATTCAGACCCAGACCGGCAAGACCTACAAAATCATGCGCAGCAAGAATATGACTGATTGGACCGAGGTGAGTTCCATCTCCGGCAACGGCGGCGTGATGGACCTCAGCGCCCCGCCAGACCCCACCAGCATGGACCGCTGCTTCTTCCGCGTAACGGAAGAGTGAGAGGATCAGAACACCTCAATCCCGCATAGGCTGCAGGCTAGCTAGCATCTCCGTCACGGTGCCCTTTGGGTGCCTGAGCAGAGATTGCTCCGCAGTGCGTGCCGGAACCAGGATTTCCCCTTCCACATCCAGTCGGTGTTCATAAAGGCTGCTGAACAGATCCTCCACATTCAGGCGGAAAGAATTCAAGCCGCCATCATGCGGCAGGCGGAAATAGGGTTCACATTGGATCAGGTCAGCCAGCAAATCCTCTGCTGTGGGGTGCCCGGAGCAGAGTTCACGCACACGTTGAAAGGCTCGGCGATCCTTCGCTACCAGCCCTTCCTGGTCCTCGGTGCGGGCACGGTGCAGCTTGGCGATCAAAATATCCTGCAGGTGTGGCAGCACCACCCGGAGGCCGTGACGCACCTCCGTGTAGGCACGCTGGAGATAATGGGGCGTGGGCAGGAATAACTGGGGTGGGCAGATTTGCACCCCATAGGTGGGCCGCACCGTGCCTGAGCAGCCCAGGCCCAGACTCTTGGCGATCTGCCGGAGACGCGCACTCTCCGTCAACACCATGAGGTCCACGTCCGCACTGGTGCAGTCTTCATCCAGGCACAATTGCACTGCTGCTGAGCCAAAGATCGTGATCGGCTGGTGGTAATCCGGCATGGCCTCCTGCACACCGGCGAAAAAGGCGTCCAGCACACGTCCTGCCAGCGTGTCCCACCTTGGCACGGGTGTCTCCCAGTTCATGAGGAAGTTGCTGGTGAAGGGTGTTCTTTTCCGCGCTCCAGCCAGCCGATGGCCTGGAGCACGAGGCGCTCCTCAACTGCTGGCTGCGCCGCCAGCGCCCGTGCTAATGCGCACCATTTATCGCGCTGACGCAGGTGCACACTCACCAGTACGCGCGCGACGATGCGAGCCAGCCTGTAGTGTGCATCTGCCGCTCCCACCTCAGAAAGGGCCAGGAGCCGTTCCGCAAGCTGCGGGTGGGTGACACGAGGTGCTCGAAGCATGTGCGATCTTACCGCCCGATGGACTGGAGTGCAACGTCTTGGGGGCTTGCAGCTCCTACCCCTGTCCAAACGACTGTCTATCTTCATTTCAGTTCATCCCGCCAGGAAATGGGGTCTTTCATCCCGCAGACCCCCTCCGGCTGGAGAGAAAAGGGGTCTTTCATCCCGCAGACCCCTTCCGGCTGGAGAGAAAAGGGGTCTTTCATCCCGCAGACCCCTTCCGGCTGGAGGGAAAAGGGGTCTTTCATCCCGCAGACCCCTTCCGGCTGGAGAGAAATGAGGTCTTTCATCCTACAGACCCCTTCCGGCTGGAGGGAAATGGGGTCGCATTTATCAAAAAACGATGACGAGAGTCGGCATCACGGCTCCCGCGCGGGCGGCACGGTGAGCTGCCAGAAGCCCTGCGCTGCCCCAGGGGCGATGGACGGCTCCTGGGTGGTCGTGTTGCTGGTGCTGCGGGTGGGGCGTGCGAAGGGTGTCCAGGTGGTCAGGTCGGTGGAGTGGGAGATTTGGTAGAGTTTGTCCGGCACGCTGCGCCAGTTCAGCACCGGAGCCTGTGTGATGGGATGGTGGGCGATGCTGAGGATGTCTGGCGTGATGGCGACGGGCGTGACGGCGGCATAGCTGCTGCCGAGGCGGAGTTCATCGAAGTCGGAGGAGTAGCGGTTGCGGTAAAAGACGGTGTGAAAGGTGAAGTCGGGCACAGTGATCGTCATCGCAGGTGCGCCCAGCAAGGACTCGCCGCCGAGCGGGGGATTGAGCCAGACTTTCACGGTGTCATCGCCTGGGTTGAACTCGATCTTGGCCAGATACATGGCGACGGCGGCGGTGGAGACGGTGCTGGTGGCGATGTTGCCCGCTGCGCTGGCGGTGCTGGCCCTGGCGGCCCAGAATTGGTTGTTGGGGATGTCGTTGATCTTGCCCAGGCGTAGGCTGCTGCCGAACTCGAAGTAGCTGTAGCGGTTGCCTGCATTGGCGTCGTTGGATTGGGCCAGGAAGCTGATCCACACGGCGGCGCCATCCGCGCCGATGGCGCCGTTTTTCAAAAACGCGGGGCTGACCTGCATCATGTCCAGGTAGCGGAAACTGGAGGCGCTGGCACCGAAGGAACCGCGCAGGACGGAGCCGCTGGTAACGAGGCGATGCCCGGCGGCATCCTGATAGCTGAGCGGCGCGCTGCGGCCACCAGCGGGGTAGTTTGTGGCTCCGGCGATGCCGTTGAAACGGGTCTCGCCATACGCATCCCGCCAGGGACCGAGCCAGCCGCCGCCGCCCCAGAGATTGCGCACACCGCCGCCGTTGGGCTTCAGATTTGCATCAGTGCCCCAGGCTCTGTCGGGGTAGTCAAAGGAGTCCTGGGCGATGACCTCCGGCGCAGTGGCCGCCGTGCGCGTGTCCGGCAGGGCAAAGATGGCCAGGCTGGAGCCGTTGGCCCGCTGCACGCCGGGGTTCGCGGTGTCTGGTGCGGTCACATTGACGACATGCGGCAGGGGTGCGGAAGAGGCCAATGTGGTGGAGCCGCCGCCGTCGAGATTCAGCGCCTGCCAGGCCCCTGCGGCGAGCATCAGCTCACCCAGCTCGCCCGTCGTCACGCCCTCGCTGTGGCCTGTCTGACGGCCATCCACGGTCATGAGGATGAGCTGGTTGCCATCCTGGCTGTGACCGATGGCAGTTCGCGGGTGGAGCTGTGCATGGTGGCTGGTGTTGTCGGTGCCGGTGTTGGCCCCGGCGGTGACGATTTGAAAATCACCTGCCACTGCCTGCTGCACATCCGCAGGCACGGTCTCCGCAGGCTGGATCACCTGCGGCACAAGGCCGGTGCGCAGGATGAAGGCCGGAAAGCCCGACTGCGCGGGCGAGTACGCATCGCCATCCGAGACGGAGAGGCCCAGCACATCCGCCGGCGTGCCCTCGGTGGACACAGGGGAGAAAAAGTGGGCATTGACGGCGAGCTGCGCGTTGCTGGTGGTCAGGTAGTTCAGCGTGGTCTGGAGGTTGGTCTCGTTCGCCGCCGCGCCATTGGAGGGAGTGACCCGCAGGCTGATCCCCGGTTCATCAAGATCCACGATCAAGGTATGCACCGCGATGTTGCGTGGAGTGCTGCGCAGGTCATGAATGAGGGTGATGCCCTTGAAGGGATGCTTCACCACAGGCGCGCTGTATAAAGCGGCTGTGGGAAACAGACAGAAGGCCAGGAAAGTGAAAATCGAACGCATGGCCGATACAGCCACCATCGCCCGCCCTTGTCGAAGCACGCCGGGTGAACAATCCCACACACAGGGGAGCAGGGGGCAGAGCAAGGAACCAGACGGTGCGTGCGCCGCCGGAATGATGGCCCCCCGATGGGTCGTCTTGGCGTAGGTAGCCATGACACTATATTCTGGGGACACACCCGCAATGAAGAGTCAAAGGTAACGAAACACAGCAGCGCCCGCCTGCCGACTTCGCGCACAATTTGTCAGGCATCAGCCTCTGCGTGAGGATATCGATGATGTCCCGCGTCGTCACGGAGTCGAGATTGCCCGTCGGTTCATCGGCAAACAACGTGCTCGGCTCCGTCACGATGGCCCGCGCGATCGCCACCAGCTGCTGCTGCCCGCCGGAAAGCTCGCCCGGCGTGCTATCGAGCTTTGTCGGCAGTCCCACCGCCGTCAGCGCCGCCGTGGCCTTCTCATGCCGATCCTTCCGCGACATGCCGCGATACAGCAACGGCAGCTCCACATTCTCCAGTGCACTCGTTCGCGCCAGCAGGTTGAACCCCTGAAAAATAAAGCCCAGCGCATACCGCCGCAGCAGCGACCGCTGATCCGCATCGAGCGTCTCCACCGCGATCCCTTCATACAGGTAATGCCCGCTCGTCGGCGTATCCAGACACCCCAACACATTCATCAACGTCGATTTCCCCGACCCACTCGGCCCCATGATCACCACAAACTCCCCCTTCCGAATCGTCAGATCGATCCCCTTCAACGCCTGAAACGCCGCATCGCCGAGCCCATAGGTCTTCGTTAGGCCTTTCAGCTCGATGAGCGGAGAATCACGCGTGTCCGCCGCGAGTTTTTCAGGTGTGAGTTCAGTTTGAATGGCAGCAAGCTCCGTGACGGGTTTAGCGCCAGTCTAAGCCATAGCTGCATCACGCTGAATGGGGTGAACACCTGCTTTTGAGCCGATGGATTGTGAACTAAGAAGGCTGGCAAAAGAGAAGACGTGCTCACCGGGCGGCTGAGGTGATCGTAAAAGTAGCTACGCACGAAATCCCTACTGCTCTCGCGGGCGGGCGGCCCGATGCCCTGCGCGGCGCTGTCATACTCAATGGTGGTGACGTCCTCCGGCTCCGTGTGGGTAAATACGCGGCTCAGTGAAGTGGAAAGTCACCTCTTTTGCAAATCTCCTAATCTCTATAGATTTCATTTGCTGGAAGCTTTCGTCGACAACTTGGACACACGGTCAGCATTAAGGAATCCGTATGCATTTAAACAATTGGTTAGCATTGAGTAGAATTTTGAGCCCGATCCATCAGAAAACCGGCGAACCCAGAAGTACACTATCAACCGAAGATCGCTCTCTTTGCTGAGTGATAGCTTATTGAAGAACGGATACTGATCTAAGTTGGCTTCTTCTGAAATCTGCCAAAATGGCAATCCTTTGGCGATTTTGTTATGGTAGTCTTCAGCAAGTGCATTCAGAGCGTCTTCGTTGTCAATGAAGGCACTCGCAATGTCCCAATACACAAGGGCTGTGTCGCGGAGATGTGTAGGGAACAGGGGCTTTGTTAAAGCTACCAAATCGGAATCTTCCCAGAGTTGAGAAAGTAGCTCCTCAGTCCAGCGCAGAAACTCGGGGTTATATTTCCCGTAATCAGATCGGCTTGAAATGAGCTGTGTGTCATTATGTGGGCCTGAAATAAAAACAGGCACCGGGCTAAGCGCGGTCAGTTTAGAATATAAAAACAATTGGTCTGGTCGCCAGAGACCAGGCTCTCCGAACCCAAATGTCTTGGCATCTATATCCACAATTCTCAGGATCTGATGCTTTTGCTGTAGGGTTCTGATTGTCTCGCTTTCTGATTCGGATAATTCCAAGCCCAGTTCAACGCCAGGGATTCCAGGGGGGGGTGGGTAACTTGAGTTAGTTGATAAAAACCCAAATTCAGTCTCCTCCCACCAATCGCTTAAGCGAACGGTTTGGCCTTCACTATCCATCCACGGCCAGAAAACATGTTCATTCGTGAGCTTGCAGATAATACAGTAAATCCCAGCAACCAGCAGGGAGAACGAGGAGATGAAGCGGGTCTTTTTCATGTCGATATGCGAAGGCTAAATGTTATTGGCCGACAACCATCTTAAGCCGTTGATCGCGCATGTGAGCAATACGCCTCATCAAGCGAAGCCCATCAGGAGTCGCTGCCGGATCACAAAAAGCATCGACACAAGCATTGCGGGTCCTGCACTCAATGCCGCGCTTTATGAAACGGCGAGCGAGTGCCAACGAGAGATACCAAGCCACCACGAGAATAACTCCCAGAACTAATGAAAGGAAGAGAACTGACCAGCCAATATCCAGACTTTCAATAATGTCCTCAAGTGGTCCAAGCAATCCAATGTCCATCTCCTCACTTATGACTCCAAGAGCACCGGACCCAAATATCGCTGAAATAGTGCCGCCAATAACGAACCAGATGTAAGCGAAGCCAGACGGCTGGTGGAACTGCACCCTATCAACTCGATCAACGAACACATCTTGATATCGCACTCCACGCAACGGGCTCAGGGTGATTGTGGCAAATCTCCGATCTGTCACTGCTGCCCAGCAGTGATGCCCGAGCCCCCATAGGCCACGGATACCAAGGTATGAACAATCGAGAATCTGTTCCTGATTCCCCATAAAGGTTTGAAACATTGCTTTGATAGAGTCCACGTCGCCTGCTATCGCCTTACTGGAAAGCGTCTCGTCCCATTTGAACCGTCTGGCGGCTATCGAAAATTTGTCGGCAACAAATGCCACGGCTCTTTTCGCGTATTCAGTCGCGAACTTCAATTTGTTGCAAATGTTTATGCTCATAGGGTCAAAACCAGGAATCTGGACTGAGGTGCTTGGGGTTATCTTCAGCGGGCTGGGTGGCTAGAGTGGCGAGTTCGGGCAATGTGATGTCTGTTGGGAAATTGGGATTTAATGTTCGGAACAGATATTGAACGTCAGCGAGAACTCTATCGCCCAAGTCTGTCTCCCTGAATAAGTCAGCTCGCTTGTTTGCGAGCTTGAGGCGATCCAGATGTTCTCTCTGCGGATGAGCGTGGTCTTTTGGGTCGATATTTGTGTAAACAAGAAGCGGTTTTTTGTGATGTATCGCCAGGAATGCCTCCCACTGGGTATATGTGATTCCATAACAGTCCGCAACACTAGCTCTCAACGCGGGTTCCGCTTCCAAGAAACTCATGGAATGTTCTTTGGAGACCAAAAATTCTTCGCGGCAACGACGATTGGGGAACGATCCCAATTGGGATCCGACGAGGTGCACTACACAATCGCTCGACTCGATAAGGTCACTCAATTTCTGGACCGTATCAGTGGTCGTATGGGGGAAGGTGGGCTGGGCGATGACCTTGTAGCCCGCCCGTTCCAAACCAAACGTCCGAAGCTTACGAGCCTCCTCAAATTCAGAGTTTACGACTGACAAAAAAACCGAATTCATAATGAGCCTCTTGCAAAACCTTCAAGATGCAAGGTCGCGGAGAGTTTTTTCATCTCACGATGGCGGAGCTTTCATCGCATCGGATCACCCTTGGCTCTGAGTGCTCGGCATTGGCTTTCACGAGTGT
>Ga0247834_1001663_pt1 | contig 36811 bp, 27 predicted proteins | sample LaCruzMarch2015__8_FD_187118 | JGI IMG/M metagenome (GOLD analysis project Ga0247834, IMG submission 187118) | Freshwater microbial communities from meromictic Lake La Cruz, Castile-La Mancha, Spain - LaCruzMarch2015_12m | ecosystem: Environmental > Aquatic > Freshwater > Lake | place: Spain... | reverse complement strand
GGGCGAAGGCGAGGGCGAGGGCGAGGGCGAGGGCGAGGGCGAGGGCGAGGGCGAGGGCGAGGGCGAGGGCGAAGGCGAAGGCGAAGGCGAAGGCGAGGGCGAATGAGCACACGATTGGTGTTGGTCTTGATGACGGCGGTCGTGGCGACGTCGACCACGCCGTCGTGGGCGATGGAGCGCGACGAGACCTGCACCTTGCAGGCACCGCTGCCGATCATCATCAACCGCCCCGAGGGGCGGCTGGAGGCGACGGTGGACCGTGGCGTCGAGGTCACGGTGCTCGTCGTTGGCGACGAGGGGCGTTCCCGGGTGACGACGGGGGATGCCACAGGGTCTGTGGCCACCCTGGACCTTGAGGCAGCCTGTGAGGGCACCCTGCAGGTCTGTCGCCTGGAAAAGACCGTGATGATGTACGCCAAGACCCGCTCGGACTCCCAGGCCTGGCGGCTGAAACCCGGCGCGACCTTGAGCGTGTTGCGCAGCGGCAAATCCTGGGCCCACGCCCGGGTCGACGACCTCGAGGGATTCATCAAGGCCGAGGACATCAAGGGGGCCTGCCGCGGCATCGCCGGCGGTGCCCTGGAGAACACCGCCGAGCCCGAAATCACCGTAGAGGTGGAACGGGGGGAGGGGCCCGGGGTCCTTTTTCTGCCGTTCCTCCTCGAGGGGGCAACGCCCGCCGGCGCCGCTGACGGCATCGGTGACCTGCTGTTCGAGCGGCTGGCCGCCTACCGACCCGACGCCGCCCGGCTGCCGCTGTCGACGGCGCGGGCTGCCGGGACCTGGAAAGCCCACGTCCAGACTGCATCGGCGCAGGCCCGGGCGGCTGGCTTCGCCTACGTCCTCGTGGGCAAGGTCGGTATCGAGAGCATCGACGGCAAGGGCGCACTGGTGCTCAGCACGGCCATGGTCGACGCCAAGGCCAGCAAGATCATCAAGGGGGTGCGGATGCGCCCGACGACGCGCCTGGATGATCCCTGGCCCGAGCACCTGTTGGCGACGGTGTTGCCCCTCATCGCCGATGCGCCGGGCGGCAAGGTGCCAGCAGCACCCCGGGGCCCGGTGACGACGTCACCGACGACGCCCGGGACGACGGCGCCAAAGACCATGGGCTCAGCCCTCGCCGAACCGGCGCCGTGGTTCGCCAATCCGTGGGGCTACCTCGTCGCGGGTGGCGCGGTGGCCGTGGGCGCGGGTGCCGGCGTCGCTGGTTGGCTCTCCATCGACGAGAACGCCGCCGCCAACGGCACAACGCCCCTCGATGGGGCCCGGGGCGAACGTCGCGAGCGGGCGTTGCAGCTCGGCATCACGTCGGACGCCCTCACCGCCGCCGCAGTGGTCACGGGCATCGCTACCGTCGTCGTCTTCGCCAGTCGGGCCGGGATGGACGACTCGCCGGCGATCCTCGCCCAACGAGCCGAATGACGGCCGCTGGCGACACAGGGCCGGCAACGCTCAATACGGCAGCAGGGCCTCGACCCGACGACGTCCAAGCTGCTCACGGCCCTTGAGGTCTGTGAGCTCGATGACAAACGAGAAGCCGGCCACGCTCCCCGACACCCGCTCGATGAGCTGGGCCGCGGCCTGGGCGGTGCCGCCGGTGGCGATGAGGTCGTCGCACACCAGCACGCGCTGGCCGGGGGTGCAGGCGTCGACGTGGATCTCGAGTTGGTCGGTGCCGTATTCGAGGCCGTAGCCGATGCTCTCGGTCTTGTAGGGAAGCTTGCCCTTCTTGCGGATGGGGATGAAGCCCACGCCGAGCTCGAGGGCCAGCGCCGTACCGAAGATGAAGCCGCGGCTCTCCATGCCGGCGACGACGTCGACCTGACCGCGCCATGGCACCGCCAGGGCGGTGATGACGTCCTTCAGGGCCTGGTGATCCTTCAGCAGGGGCGTCACATCGCGGAAGAGGATCCCCGTCTTTGGAAAGTCGGGGACCCCGCGAATGAGGCCCTTGGCGCGTTCAAGTGAAGCGGGAAGCGGTGGCTGCGTCGGCATGGGGAACACTTCACCGAACGCGCGCCGCTCTGCAAGCCACCACCGTCATTCCAGTGGTGCTCGTCGTCGTCAGCGATGCCTGTCAGTCGACGCAGACCGCGTACACCGACGACACCCAGCCGCTCAGGCTGCCCCGCTGGATATGGTGCCAGGTGCGGTTGCCCTGCACGGACTGGCCATTGTCGACAGTGTCGGTACGAATGACGACGTCGTTGCCGGCGAGGGTACCGACGGCCCCCTGGGTGGTGGCGGGCGTGGGTCGCACGTTGAGGGCGTTGGCGTTGACGACGCGCAACCGGGTGCAGGAGGGCTCGGGCTCGGGGCTTGGTTCGCCGCCATCCGCTGGCAGAACCTGGAGGGCATCAAACACAATGCGCTTGCGGTTGCCGACGGGCTCGCCGGTGTTGTCGTCGAGGGTGACCGTGGCTGTGCCGCTTGAAAACGTAAAGGTGCCCAGATCGCGGAAGCCGTCGATGGCGTGCTGATCGATCTGCACCCGTTCGACAGCACCATCGTGCTCGATGCGGTAGCGGGCGAACTGCGACGTCGCCACGCTCATGTCGGTGAAGGCCTGCACACGGTAGCGCCCGGGTTCGGCAAAGCGGAGGGTCCACTCGCCGTAATTCTCACGGGTGTTGGCGGCGGTGGCGGCGGTCCAGATGAGGCCGCCGTTGTAGCCCTCGCCGGTCTCGGCGCGCAGGTATTGGGTGGCACCGCCGGCGAAGAAGCAGGCATCTTCGTCGTCGATGACGCGGCCGGCGGCCGGGATGCTGTCGCAGTCGGTGTTGATGGGCGGCGCTGGCGGCTGGCCACCGCCGGACACCCCGAGGGCCTGCAAGTCGGCGAGGGTGCCGCGGAAGGCGTTCATGTCGACGTTGCCGCGGATGCCCCGCACCCGACCGCTGTCGCTGTACTGGTGGAAGGTCCAGTTCGACCAGGGCTCGGGGGTGAGGGGGCAGTCGGTGCCGTAGTGGGCGATCCACAAGGGGCTGTCGACGTGGGCGTCGCTCTTGACCGAGTCGCGCCAGAAGTACGGGCCCGTGTAGACGATGGGCGTGACGCCGAGGCGGGCCTGCACGTGGTCGACCCAGGCCTTGACCTTGCGGGCGACGGTGGCCGAACTCTGGCCGTCGGTGCTCTCGACGTCGATGACGGGCGGCAGATCACCAGCCTCCAGGGGGCCCATCTGGTCGAGGAGGATGTTGGCCTGCTCGATGGGGTCACGGTTGCTGCGGAAGAACTGGTAGGCGCCACGGAGCACGCCGGCCTGGCGGGCACCACGCCAGTTCTCCTGGAAGCGGGGGTCGATGAAGGTGGCGCCGTCGGAAACCCGGATGAAGGCGTAGCGGACGCCGTCGCCGGCCACGGCGGACCAGTCGATGCGGTCTTGCCAGTAGGAGACGTCGATGCCCTTGAGGGTCTGGGCGGGCTGGCATTGGCGGGTCAGGCCCTGCTCTTCCCCCGGCGCATCGAAGGCGCCGGCTTTGGCCACATCGCCGAAGTCGTCCACCGCGAGGTCGGTCCCGCAGGCGACAGAGCCCATCACGGCGGCGACCAGCAGCGTGCTCAGGATCTTCTTCATGACCCATCTGTGACAGCCAGCGGTTGACGCGTGAATCAACCAGATGACCGATGGCCGACAGAACACCGATCAGAACACTGAAAAAACAATGAGTTGCGCTGTTCCAGGCCGAAAATGGGGCCAAATCGGTGCGACGCCGGCGCCAGCGGGATCCGGGACGACCTGTCCACTGGCAACGCTTGGGTCGACGGACCGATACTTGGGAGGTCCACTCGTTTCTGCGGCACCAGCCGAAGAAGCGTCGAAACGTTTCAGGAGGCTTGTCATGGTTGATCCCACCGGCGGCATTGGCAAAGCCAGCGCCCAGATGATGCAGGAAATGCAGAAGCAGATGGCGCAGGCGGCCCAGGAGCAGCAGAAGGTCGGCGGCCCCCAGTTCGACAACGTGATGTCCCAGCAGGGCGTCAACGACCCATCCAAGGTCGCCGATCTCCAAAAGACCCAGCAGGTTCAGCAGCCCAACAACGCCACCGACGTGCTGCGCACGGCCCAGTCCCAGCAGGTGGGCGGCGTCGACAAGGGCCTCGACGTCAAGCGCGTCGAAGGCACCACCAAGCCCGTGGAAGCCACCAAGTCCGAGTCGGGCCTGAAGGCCTTGCTGGGGCAGGTGGTCCAGGGGCAGGACAAGCTGGACCAAATCATCAAGATGGCGACGAGCGGCAAGACCTACGGCAACCAGGAACTCCTCGCCATTCAGGCGTCGGTCTACAAGTTCAGCCAGGAACTCGAGCTCACGTCGAAGGTCGTCGAGAAGGCCACCAGCGGCGTCAAGCAGACCATGCAGACCCAGGTCTGATCCCCGGTCCGGATGGTTGCCATCCGACACGGAAAAACACCCGCCATCGGCGGGTGTTTTTCTGTGCTGCGACCGTTCTCGAGACGCTGTCAGGCGCTGCGGCTCAGGCCTTCAGGCGACCGAGAGCGGCCTTGGCGAGGGCGGCTTCGGCGGCGTCGGGGTGCTCCCGCACCAGGCGCTCATAGAGCACGCGGGCTTGCTGGGCGTCGCCAAGCTCCTTTTCAGCCAGCTGGCCGGCCTTGAGCAGGGCCCCGGGGGCCTGGGTGGTGTCGCCGAACTCTTCGCCGACGCGCTGGTACCGCCAGATGGCGCCCTGCCAGCGTTCCCGCGTTTCGTAGAAGCGGGCAGCGTAGAGGTCCACCTCGGCGAGGCGGCCCCGGGCGCTGATGCGCAGGGTGCGGACTTCGGCGGCGCGGGCGTCGTCGGCGAAGCGGGTGAGAAAGTCGTCGCAGGCGCGGATGGTGTCTTTCGCCGACGACTGATCTTTCTCGGTGGCGTCGACGAATGGCAACCAGGCGACGTTGTTTTCGATGGCCCGGCCGTGGCTGACGGCGACGCGGTAGGTGGCGTAGGCGACTTCTTCATGGCGCGGGTGGAAGCGCACAAAGATGCGATAGGCATCGGCGGCCTCGAGCCATTTTTCCCGCTCGAAGTGGGTGTCGGCCATGCGCAGCTCGGCGAGGACCGCGTACTTCGAGTAGGGGAACTTGTTCTTCACCAACTCGAAGTATTTGACCGCCTCATTGAAGCGCTCACTCTTGAAGGCGGCTTCGGCGGCCTCGAAGTTCTGGCGGGCGGTGTCCTTCTGGTCGACCTCGGTGTCCTGGAGGTTGGTCTCGAAGGCCGTGCAGGAGATCGTGCCGATGAGGCACAGGCCCGACATCGCCAGGACCGACAACAGGAAACACCGACCAGGCACCGTCATGACGACTGGGTACACGACCGCGGCAGGCGAGGCGAGGCGGTTCTGGGTGGCCGATGACGGGCTGCCCGACGGCTGATGACGGCCCTGACCGCGCCCCACAGCCACCTTTGACCCGCGATCGGTGGGCGTGCTACCACCCCAACACTTTCGCGTTGTCGACGACAAAACGACCTGCCGAGGAGACCCTACATGGCGTCCAAGATCCCGCCGCCCAGCAATGTCACGAAAGACGGTGGTCGCGCGGCCGCCCTGGCCAAGGCCCTTGACGAGAAGAAAGCGCCGAAAGAGGCGGCCAAGAAGTCCCTCATCGATCCCCTGCGGGATCCGTCGACGTACAGCCCCGACGAACTCACCGAGATGATGAAGGAGGGCGAGGTGCCCGCCAACTTCACCCAGGACAACCTGGTGAAGTTTGTCGTCGGCGAAATCACCTGGGCCGAGCTCACGGGCCTCACGATGCAGGAGGCCTACTCCTTCGCCGAGATCGCCTACAACCTCTTCGAGCAGGGCAAGTACGAGCAGGCCCAGACGATCGTCGAGGGGCTCGTCATCTCGAACCCCTACGACGGCTATTTCCACGGCCTGTTGGGCGCCATCTACGGCCGCAAGGGCATGCACGAGGAGGCGCAGGAGGAATACACCATCGCCATCGACCTCGACCCCACCAACATCTCGGCCTTCGTGAACCGCGCCGAGATTGCCCTGCAGCATGGCGAGATCGAAAAGGCCCTCAAGGATTTGAAGAAGGCCATCGACCTGGATCCCAAGGGTGAGAAGCCCTTCGGCATCCGCGCCCGGGCCCTCGCCGCCGCCACCGCTTCGGTGCTCGAAGAGGCCCTCAAGCAGTCGGGTGTCGACATCGAGGCCGCCGCCGCCGCCCAGAAGAAGCCCGCCGGGGCGAAGCCTGCGGCCGCCAAGCCTGCCGCGGCCAAGCCTGCCGCGCCCAAGAAGAAATGACCTGACCGCCGGGGTCTTTGTTGCTTCTCGAAGCCCACCGAAGCCCCGCGCAAGCGGGGCTTTGTCGTTGCTGCAGGCGAGGCTCGAGTTGATTGGCGGGCGCCTCGGCGACAAACCCCATGGCGGATTTCTCTTCGAGGCTCAGTCGGGTTCGCTGGGGCCGACGGGGCCGACGACGCGGCCGTCGTGGTCGACGAAGACGGCGACGTTGTTGTCGAGGGTGACGCCTCCGAGGTCCACCCATTCAAAGGTGGCCTCGTCGAGGCGCAGATGCGGGGTCGGTCCGTTGATGGCGATGGGCACCGTGCGGGGCGCCACCCGCTCGGTGCCGCGGCTGGCGCTGACGACGATGGACGTGCCGCGGATGACCGACCAGCCGTAGCGACGGGACCACCCCGGCTGCGCGGTCTTTTTGCAGGACTCGGGGACCCGATATTCATGGACGCAGGGCCGCAAGGGGCGGTCGTCGATGACGACGTCGACGTCCGCCGGGACGTCCAGGATGATCATGCTGCGACCATGGGACTCCGAGCGGCCGATGAGCCAGCCCATGCCCGCGATCAGGGGAATGCCCATGACGGCGAACCAGGCGGTCATGACCTTGCGCGACATCATGGGGTCTCCGTCAGCTGGCCGTCAGGTGCTCGGACGATCGTGGTCGAGGGCCGCCAGCAGCCAGGCGATGGCGCCGCCGACGGCGTCGTCGACGACGTGGGCCGGGTCTTTGGGGTTGAAGCGGGCAAACAGGGACGGGGCCTGCAGGTGCTGGCGAAATGATCGCCAGGCGGGGAAGGCCTCGACGGTGAGGGACCAGGCACCGTGGACGTGGTGGGCGTGATCCTCGAGCTCGCCGGTGAAGACGTCGAAGGGCGCAAACATGATGGTGGGCGCGAAGAAGCGCGTTTGACCTCGACGATAGGCCCAGGCCAGCCGGCGATAGGTGCGGGCGTGGGCCCAGCGGGTCACCTTGGGAGGAATCAGGCTGCCCATGAAGCTGTGGAAGCTGACGACGGCGTGGGGCCGGTGGGCCAGCAGCAGGGCGTCGACGGCGCGGGTCTCGGGCTCAGAGAACGGGGCCACGCCGCGAAAGGTGGCCCGGTGGGGCTCCGTCGACCCCGACGCCGCCAGGGGCAGCCGCGACGGCAACCAGGCTTCGCGCTCCAGGCGATCAGGGCGGGGGAAATTCCGGTTGAGGTCGACGCCGTTGGCGTTGGTGCGGAGGTTCTTGATGGTGTCGTGGCCGTCGCTGTCGGCGGTGCGGCGAAAGCCATCGGGATTCAAACAGGGGGCGACGACGACGGTGGCCCGGCGGTGGAGGGCTTCGCCGCGGACGTCGCCGAGGGCTTCGAGAACGCCCAGGGCACACAGCCCGCCAATCCACTCGACGCCGTGGAGGTTGCCGTTGACGAAGACGACGGGGGCGTTGCCGGCTGCGACCTCATCGAGGGTGAGGCCGGCGGCGGGGATGACGGCGGCCCGGATCGGCAGCCCGCGGACGGAGGTGCCCACGACGTCGACGCGGCCACCCCGGGCCAGGGCCAGTTCGTCGAGGCGGGCCTCGCGCGACGTCTCGTCGAGGTAGTTGGCGATGTGCTGGCGGCTCATCGGCGGGGGTACTCCACGAGGTCGCCGCGGTAGCCGCGCATGACGTAGTGGTCATCGTGGACCTCGACGGTGGGCTCGGGGGCGAGGGGGGCTTTGCCCTTGCCGCCGGGCAGGTCGATGACAAAGGTCGGGATGGAGATCCCCGACAGGTGCCCCCGCAACGACGCGTGCAGGGTGCGGGCTTCCTCGAGGGGGACCCGGAAATGGTCCGTGCCGGGGGCCAGGTCGCATTGGTGCAGGTAGTAGGGGCGGGCCCGCAGCCTCGTCAGGCGACGGAACAGGGCCAGCAGCACGTCGCGGTTGTCGTTGACGCCGCGCAACAACACCGTCTGGTTCAAGACCGGCACGCCAGCGTCGACGAGGGTGCTGATGGCGCGGGCGGTGTCCTCGTGGTCGAGCTCCCGGGGATGGTTGAAGTGCGAGAGCCAGTAGACGGCAGGGCCGCCGTCGGGGCCACGCAACAACGACGCCAGCGACGGCGTCACCCGTTGGGGGCAGAAGGCCAGCATGCGGCTGGCGATGCGGATGACGTCGAGGTGGCCGATGGCGCGCAAGGCCCCGAGCAAGCTCGTGACCCGCTCGTCGCCGAGCATCATGGCGTCGCCGCCGGAGACGATGACCTCGCGAATGCTGGTGGTGTTCGCGATGTAGTCGAGGGCGGGCTGCAGGTGCTCCCACGACGGCGTCGGGCCCTGGCCCACCAGGCGTTTGCGGGTGCAGAAGCGGCAGTAGGCGGCGCAGCGATCCGTCGCCAGCAGCAGCACCCGATCGGGGTAGCGGTGCACGAGAAAGGGAGCGGCCTCAAGCTCCTCCTCGCCGAGGGGATCCCGGCGGTCCCACGACGTCGGCAAGAACTCGGTGGCGGTGGGGATGACCTGGCGACGGAGGGGGTCGTCGACGTCGTCGCGGTTCATCAGGCTGAGGAAATGGGGCGTGACCCCCAGGGGCAGGCCGCCGTTTTCGGCGAGAGAGGCAAGACCGCGCCGCTCCTCGTCGCTGAGGGTCAGGCCGGCCGCCTCCAGGTCGCCGGCGGTGCGGGCCGCCCGCCGGAGCTGCTCGCGCCAGGGCTCGGGGCCAGGCCCGGCAGGGGGGCGGATGTCGACGACGATGGGCAGGGCGACCATGCCCCTGCTGTGCCACGGGTGAACGGGCCCGCCAACGCCTCGTGCCGGTGTGGGTGAAGGTGTGACGCCAGACGTCATGGCAGTCGTACCTCTCCGCACATTGACCGATGTGTGGGACCCCGAAAACCGTGACGATTCGGTCATGAAGCGCCTTCCCGCGACGATCCACCCATGGCGGGGAGGTTTCCCCGCCCGCCCCTCAAGAGACTCGCCTCGGCGACACACCCCAAAGCGGGTTTCTCTTCGAGGCTCGATGATCCTGGCCAGCCTTCTCAGCGCCTGCGGTGCCGACCGCGCCGTGGAGGTCGTCGTCCAGGGCCAGGAGGGCGAAGGCGAGGGCGAAGGAGAAGGCGAAGGAGAGGGCGAAGGCGAAGGAGAGGGCGAAGGCGAAGGCGAAGGCGAAGGCGAAGGCGAAGGCGAGGGCGAAGGCGAGGGCGAAGGCGAAGGCGACGTCGGCCCCGCTCGCTACGACGGCGGCGCCCACAGTCCCCTGACGCCATCCATCGTGGCCCGCCTGCGGGGGCTGCGGGAGGCCCACCCCGAGTTCAGCGACGACGTCTTCGCGAAGATCGGCGCCAGCAACACCGTCAATACCGGCTTCATGACCTGCTTCGACGGCAGCAGCGTCGACCTCGCCGACCACGGCTCCCTCGACGAGGTCCGCGCCCACTTCGCCGCCGGCGACGCCGCCGGCACGAGCCCCTATGACCGGGTGTCGCAGTCGGCGACGGTGGGCTGGTCGAGCTTCATGCCCGTGCGGGGGAGCCCCCGGCCCCTCGACGTCGAGGTGGACGCCATCGCGCCCGCGTTCGCCGTTGTCATGTTCGGCACCAACGACATCCAGCGCAACAACATCCAGGGCTACGCCAACGACATGCTGGCGTTGACCGACGCGCTGCTGGAGCGCGGGGTCATCCCCCTCATTTCGACCATTCCCCCTCGTGGGGACAGTGCCGCCGCCGACGTGCAGGTGGCCCGCTACGGGCTCGTGATGCGCATGGTGGCCGAGGCCCGCCAGGTGCCGTTCATGGACCTCACCCAGCGCTTGCGGGGCCTCCCCGACGACGGCTTGATCAGTGACGGCCTGCACATGAACCGCGATCCCCGCAGCGGCTGTCGCTTTGACGACGACGGCCTGCAATTCGGCTTCAACCAGCGCAATCTGTTGACCCTGCAGGCCCTTGACCGCGTCACCCGGGCCGTCGTGTTTCGCGAAGACACCCGCGAGCCATCGGCATTGCCCACCGTGGTGGGGAGCGGTGCCGCCGCCGACCCCTTTGTCGTCGACGTGCTGCCCTTCACCCACAGCGGCGACACCAGCACATCGGTGTTTCGGGAGCGGGACAGCTACGCCTGTGCGCCCACCGCCAACGAGAGTGGCCCCGAGCTGAGCTACACCGTGACGCTGATGTCGCCCCAGACCCTGCACGCCCTGGTGTTTGATCAGGGTGACGTCGACGTCGACGTCCATGTGCTGCGCGGTGACACGTGCCTTGCCCGCAACGACAAGGAGACCACCATCGCCCTCGACGCTGGCACCTACACCGTGGTGTTCGACACCTTCGGCGGCGATGACCGGGCGGGCGCGTTTCAGACGGTGCTGTACGCCGAGTAGCCGACGTCGCTGTCGACGACGACGTCAGCCCGTGATGTAGCGGGTGGGATCGTCGACGCCGGCGTCGATGAAGCCCTTGCGGCGAATCTGGCAGGCGTCGCAGCCACCGCAGGCCCTTGGGCCATCCTTGGCGGGCTGGGGGTCGTAGCAGCTCCAGGTGAGGCTGTAGTCGACGCCGAGGCGGACGCCCTCGCGGATGATGTCGGCCTTGCTCAACGACACGATGGGGGCCTGGATGCGGACCCGCTCGTCGTCGTTCTTGGCCTCGACGCCCATGCGGGTGGCGAGGTTGGCCATGACCTCGAAGGCCTGCAGGTACTCGGGCCGACAGTCGGGATAGCCCGAGTAGTCCACGGCGTTGGCGCCCACGAAGATGCTGCGGGCGTTCATGACCTCGGCGAGGGCCAGGCCGTAGGAGAGAAACAGCGTGTTGCGGGCGGGCACGTAGGTGACGGGGATGCCCTCGCTCATCTCGGCGGCGTCACGTCCCCGGGGAACAGCGATACCGTCGTCGGTGAGGGCCGATCCGCCAAACGCCCGCAGATCGACGTCGACGATGCGGTGGCTGGCGGTGCCGATGGCTTCGGCCACCTTGCGGGCGGCCTGCAATTCGACGCCGTGGCGTTGGCCATAGCGAAACGACAGGGCGTGGCAGACGAAGCCCTGCTCACGGGCCATGGCCAGGACCGTCGCCGAGTCCAGGCCACCGGACAACAAGATCACGGCTGCGCGCGTCATCGACGACTCCGACCAACAAGGGAGACAGGGGGGCGGCGTCGACGACCGTGTCAGCGGCGTCGACGGGGAAACGAGGATCGGGACGACTCAGCCCGCGGGACCCACACCCATGGCCTCGGCGGTCTCGATGGCCATCATGCGGTAGGTCTCTTTGACGAGGTGCAGCCAGTTGTCGTCGTGGATGCCGCTGTCTTTGGCGAGGTCGACGATGCCGTCGACGGTGCGCTGCCAGATGTCCTGCAGGGTTTTCTCGTCCCAGGCACCCGACAACACCGGCGTGGGGCGGATGTCGTTGTAATCCTTGGCGGCGTCGAGGAAGTCGTCGAGGACCTGCACAAACAGGCTGACGTCGTACATCCACTGGCGGGCCTTCTCGCCGCAGAAGCGCCACACGGGAAAGACCAGGCCGTCGATGGTGCCGCGCACGCCCGCCATGCGCCAGGCGCGCCCGGAGGGATCGGGGACGCCGGTCATGGCCTTGACCTCGGCGTCGATGTACTCGCGCAACGTCGTCAAGGCCCGGTCGAGCTGGCGGCGGTCGTCGTCGTCGACGATGCCTTCGCCCATGGCGTCGTGCAGGGCCCGCACCAGGCGAAAGGCGCCGGCGTGGGGCGTTTTGTCGTCTGGGGTCCAGGTGCCGTCGAGGAGGCCGTGCATGCGACGACCGCGTTCAGCGGGATCGACGCCGTCGAAGCAGTGGTCGTAGACGTGGTCGATGGTGGCGATGAACGACGCCGTCACCAGGATGCGGCGCTCGGTGGACTCGGGCAGCAAGCGGGCCACGGCGCGGGCCGTGATGCCAGCCAGGCCCGACAGCACCGTCGGTCCCAGCCGCAGGCCGCCGCCGACGACGCGGGACAGGGCCACGGGCCAGGGGGGATTGGGGGCCGAGAACAGCACCGTGTAGGGGGCCGTCGCATAGAGGTTGCAGGTCAGGAAGCGCAGCTTCTGGCCCGCCCGTTCGCCGAGGGACTCGGGCCAGTGCTTCTCGATGAGGGGACGCACGAAGCGGTCGTGGCGCTCAAAGACCACCCGGCGGATGCCGTCGGGGAAGGGGGCCAGGGCTTTGTCGACCTCGCCAAGGACCGAGCGCACCACGGCGTTGCGCTCGGCGTCGCTCATGGTCACCGCCCGGGGTGGCACGGGGGAGCCGGGGGTCAGCAAAGGGGATGGGGGGACAAGGCCTGTGTCCATGGCGGCGTGGTAGCGCCGACAAAGGCCGTCGTCGAGGCCATCGTCGAGGCCGTCATCGAAGCAGGACGGGCGGTGATGAGGGTCACGACGGGACGCGGCTGGTCAACGCGCCAAAGACCGTGATCGCGGCATGTCCACCATAGGTCACCAGCCAGGGCGTCAGGGACCGGGTCGACGTCAGCCGGGCCACCCCGAGGCCCATCAGCCAGCAGCTCCACAGCTCAAAGATGTCGACCCCGCGAAGCAGCACGGCGACCACCGAGCGGCTGCTGGCCCCGCTGAACAGCACATTGGCGGGGTTGCTGGCGACAGCGTTTTGGGGGTCGATGGAGCGCAGTTCCCACGACAGGTACGAGGCCGCAGTCAGCAGGTCGTGGACCAGCAGGGGGGCCGCGCCGACGGCGACGACGGCGACGACCTCGCCCAGGCGAATGGGGCGAGAGCTTGTGCCCCGCAACAACAAGAAGCAGCCGGCGGACACAAACAGCAACCAGCCAGCACGCTTGGAGGCTGCGCCAACGGGCAGGCCAATCGCCATCGCCGGCGCCGTCACCCGCATGACCTCGGCGCGCTTCTCGGCCGGGAGCTGGGAGATTTTCTCCCAGGCGCCGCTTTTCTTCATCTCGTCGACGATGACGGACTCAAGCCCCCCTTGTTGGTGGGCGGCGACGAGAAACGCCGCTGGTGGCAACAAGGCCCACAGACAGACGAAGGCAAACGCCAGCACGGCCCGCGGCCTGGCGATGGCGGCAGCCATGGCGCCGTCGGGGTCGACGAGGACCAGGAACCGGGGGCGGGCCGGATGCTGCCGCCGGTGCAGGCTGGGCAGGTCGAGGGCCGGGATGTTCGACAGCTTCGACGCCGTCGATGTCGCTGTCGTCGTCGTCGTCGGCGTCGGCATCGCTGTCCCAGCGTCTGTCAACTCAGCGGCCTTCGCCAAAGCGGTCGGCGATGAGGCCCACGAGGGCGTCGACGGCGGCCTTGGCATCGCTGTCACTGCCGCTGGCCACGAGGGACAGCTCGGTCCCCTTGGACGCTGCCAACATGAGCACGCCCATGATGCTCTTGGCGTTGACCATCATGTCCTCCCGGCCGATGTGGACCTCGACGGGGTATTTCGACGCCAGCTGCACGAGCTTGGACGCCGCGCGGGCGTGGAGCCCGAGGTCGTTGACGATGGTGACGGAACGTCGCTCTTCGGCCATGAAGGACTCCTGCAGGCTGCCAGTTATCCCCGATCGACGTCGCGGTGGCGAGCTTTCACTTCGATGCCCCGCTCCCGCAAGGCGGCCACGCCTGCTTCCACCAGAGTCACCGATCGATGCTTGCCCCCGGTGCAGCCGATGGCGACGGTGGCGTAGCTTTTGCCCTCAGTGGCGAAGCGGGGCACCACGAACGCCGTGATGTCGACGATCTTGTCGAGGTAGGTGCGAGCATCCTCGTGCTGCATCACGAAGTCGCGGACGGCGGGGTCGCGGCCCGTCAGTCCCTTCAAGCTCTCGACGAAGTAGGGGTTGGGGAGAAAGCGGGCGTCGAAGCAAAGATCGAGGTCGTTGGGCAGCCCATACTTGAAGCCAAAGCTCAGCAGCGTCACCAACAGCCGCGAGCCGTCGCCACCAAAGCGTTCGCTGACGAGTCGCTTGAGGTCGTGGACGCTCAACCCACGGGTGTCGATGATGGTGTCGGCGCGGGTCTTGACGTCGTCGAGCAGCGCCCGTTCGGCGGCGATGGCCGTGTAGAGGCTGGAGTCGCCCAACTGGCTGCTGCCGTCGTTGCTGGTGTCGAGGGGGTGTCGGCGGCGGGTCTCTTGAAAGCGCCGCACCAGCACATCGTCGTCGCAGTCGAGGAACAACAGCAGGGGCCGGGCCGCCAGGGTGCCTTGATCAGCGAGTTCCGCCAGCCGCGCCCAGGTGGTGGGAAATTCGCGCAGAAAGCTCGCTTCGCGGGCGTCGACGACGAAGGCGAATTTGCGTCGGGCGTCGCCGGCACCGGCCATCGTGATCAAGGGCTCGATGAGCTGCGGCGGCAGGTTGTCGACGACGAAGAAGCCGAGGTCTTCGAGGGCGCGGGCCGCCGTGGTCTTGCCGGCACCGGCGAGCCCCGACAGGACGATGACTTGCTTTCCCGTCACGCGGACCTCGTGGACTGCTTGTGGTCTGCAGTGTGGTCTGCAGTGTGGTCTGCAGTGTGGTGGACAGGACCAAGCATAGGCGACCGCACCGTCACAGGCGACCCGGGGCATGCGGCTCAGCCGTGCGGAGCCGTGTTCAAGCCGTGCGGCGGCTGGCTTGCCACGACGTCAAGGCCGCGAGGGCCCGCTCGGACAGCAGGTGTTTGCGGTCGCCCTTCTGGGGCTTTTTGACCTTCTTGCCGTCGGCATCCGGCGGAGGCCGCAGCACGTCGGCGGGCAACGGCTCGAGCATGGGCCAGATGATGTTGGAGGGCTGAAAGCGGGCGTTTGGATCGGCGCGATTGGTGCCCCGGCAATGACGCCACAAGCCACCGAGGGCCGTCGTCGTCGGCGGCAGCGTCTGCGCCGTCAGCTTGCCCTGCAGGGCATCCTTCATGACCATCGCCGTCAACAAGCCCGACGCCGTGGACTCGACGTAGCCCTCGACTCCCGTGATCTGGCCCGCAAACCACAGATTCGGCCGCCCGCGCAGGGCGCCCGTGTCGTCGAGGATGGCCGGGCTGTCGAGGTAGGTGTTTCGGTGGATGGCCCCGTAGCGCAGAAACACGACGTCACGCAGGGCGGGCACCAGCGAGAAGACCTCCCGTTGGGCCCCCTGCTTCATGCGCGTCTGGCAGCCGACGATGTTGTAGGAGGTGCCGGCGATGTCCTCCTTGCGCAGTTGCAGGACGGCGTGGGCGCGGCGGTTCGTGACGGGGTGGTACAGGCCCACAGGCTTCATCGGCCCAAAGCGCAGGGTGTCTTTGCCCCGTTCGGCCATGACCTCGATGGGCAGGCACCCGTCGAAGTAGTGCAGCTCCTCGAACTCGTGGGCACTGGCAGTGTCGGCGGCGCGGAGGGCGTCGTAGAAGACATCGTACTGGGCGGGCGTCATCGGGCAGTTGAGGTAGTCGGCGCTGTCGCCCTTGTCCCAGCGGCTCTTGAAGTAGGCGCCTCCGTCGGGGTCTTCGTCTTCGGTGATGACGCTCTCGGCATCGATGATGGGGGCGATGGCGTCGTAAAACGCCAGCCGTTCCTGCCCGCACAGACGGGCGATGTCGGCGGCGAGGGCGTCGCCCGTCAAGGGCCCGGTGGCGATGAGGGTGGGCACGTCGTCGTTGGGGACGGCCATCACCTCACCGGCAACGATGGTGATGTTCGGCATCGCCCGCAGGCGGGCCTCGACGGTGTCTGCGAAGACGACGCGGTCGACGGCGAGGGCGTCGCCGGCGGGGACCTTGGCGACTTCGGCGCAGGCCATGATGAATGACCCGCAGCGCCGCATCTCCTCCTTGATGAGGCCGACGGCGTTGTCGACGTTGGCCGAGCGAAACGAATTGCTGCAGACGAGTTCGGCGAGGCGGTCGGAGACCTGGGCCGGCGTGCGCTTGGTGGGTTTCTGCTCATGGATGGTGACCCGATGGCCGGCCTCCGCCAGCTGAAAGGCCGCTTCACATCCTGCAAGACCGCCGCCGATGACCCTGACGTCCATGCCGGTGCCGTAGCCCAGCGGTGGACGGTCGGCGAGCGCCCTGTTTCCTTTCCCCACATCTGCCTACATGCGGATGGCGGACGTCGAGGTGATCCCGCCAGCCACCGGTCTCCAATGCCGCGCGAGGGTCACGGCTGCACAACGGGCGGGGTTCAAACGGCGGTATCGGTATGGAACCCACCAGCACCGACGCCGCCGCCGCCGCCGCCCTCGCCGCCGCCCTCGATGCCGGCGCCGACCTTGGCGCGCTCTCCCCCGGGAGCGACGCCATTGCCTGGGTGGCCCTCGACGCCGCCGGCCTCGGCGGTGGCTTTCGCGAGGCCGTCATCGCCGCCGGTGGTCCCCTGGCGGTGCTGCGCCAGGGGGCCGTCGCCGCCTTCAGCTCCCCACGACGACGACGACGGGTCTTGCAGAGCGACGCCATCGCGGCGCGGCTGCGCCTGCTCATCCCATGGTTTGAAGCCGGCGCCCGCATCGTGGCCGACAGCCATCGGCTTCGTCGCTTCGTCGATCATCCGGCGTGCGCGTTCTACGCCTTTGGCGTCGATGTCCCCGATCCCGCTCGACCGGTGGTGGCCATCGTCGGCAGCCGCGAGGCTGGACCGGCGTTGCTGCAACGGACTGCCGCCCTCGCCCATCGACTGGCCAAAGCCGGCGCCGTCGTCGTCTCCGGCGGCGCCGCCGGCATCGACAGCGCCGCCCACCATGGTGCCGCCGAGGCCGATGGCGACGTCGTCATCATCAGTGGCCGCCCCATCGCCGGCCGCGTCGAGGTCCCCATCGACGTCAGAAACGATGCGCGCCTGTGTTGGCTGACGCCCTATGGCCCGTGGAGCAGCGGCGTCCCCCACGGTCGCTTTGCCCAGCGCAACTCGTTCATCGCCGCCATGGCCGACGTCACCGTCGCCGTCTGCGGCGGCACCCGCTCGGGGACCCGCCACACCGTCGACGCCGCCCTGCTCTTCGGCCGGCCGGTGGTGACCCTCGATCCGTGCCCCAATCAGCCGGAATTGGCAGCCATTGCCGCCCGCCTGCTCGCCACCGGTGCCGGCGACGTCATCGACGACGACGTCAGCCTGGACGCCCTGCTGCAGCGTCGCGCTCCTGAAGGCGCCCACGCCCGCTGGGTCAACGCCGCCCAGCCAGGCTTGCCCTTTCCAGCGACGACGACGTGGGGTGCTGGGGCCTCGCCCTCCTGGTCGCCGGGAGCCATCGATGAAGCGACCCTGGCCCATCCCCTGGTGCGCCTGTTGGGAGCCCGGGGCGCCCTCACCATCGACGACGCCGCCGCCGCGCTGCAGTCGAGTGTCCGCGACATCCTCGTCGACGTGGCCGTCCTCGAGCTCGATGGCGCGCTGCGTCGTGAGGGGGCCGTGTTGCGCGTCTCTGCGCTTGTCACGTCGCGCGGCGAAGGCTAACCGACGCCGGTCTTTGACGACTGTGACGACGGAGCGAAGTGATGATGAAGGGTGCTCGGAGCGATGTGACCAAGTGCATCGGCAACACGCCGATCGTGAAGCTCAACAAAGTGGGTGCCCATCTGGCGCCCCACGTCGAGCTCTATGCCAAGCTCGAATACATGAATCCGGGCGGCTCCGTGAAGGATCGCATCGGTGGCTATATGCTTGAAAAAGCAGAGAAAGAGGGCCGCATCAAGCCCGGTGGCACCATCATCGAGGGCACCAGCGGCAACACCGGCATGGGCCTCGCCATCGCCGCCGCGGTCAAGGGCTACAAGTGCATCTTCGTCATGGCGGACAAGCAGTCCGAGGAGAAGCGCATCGCCCTTCGCTCCGTCGGCGCCCAGGTCGTCATCTGCCCGACCAACGTCGAGCCCTCTGATCCACGCAGCTACTACTCGACGGCCCAGCGCCTGTCGGAAGAGACCCCCAACTCCCTGTACACGCGCCAATACTGGAACCCCGACAACCCCGAGGCCCACTTCGTCGGCACCGGCCCCGAGATCTGGGAGCAGACCGGGGGCGAACTCGACGCCCTCGTCGTCGCGGCCGGCACCGGCGGCACCCTGGTGGGCAACTCGCGCTACTTGAAGAGCCAGAAGCCCGAAGTGAAGATCGTCGGCGTCGACCCCGTCGGCAGCATCTATTACGACCTGTTTCACACCGGCAAATGGCCCAAGCCCCACAGCTACTTCGTCGAGGGCTTCGGCGAGGACTTCATGCCCACCACCATGGACCTCACGGCCATGGATGACTGCGTGCAGGTCAACGACCGCGAGAGCTTCACCATGGCCCGTCGCCTCATCCGCGACGAAGGCCTGCTGTGCGGTGGCTCGTCGGGGTCCGCCGTCGCTGGCGCCATCAAGTTCGCCGAGCGCATCGCCAAGGAGCGCGCCGCCGCCGGCAGCACCGCCGAGCCGTACAAGGTGCTGATCATCATTCCCGACAGCAGCAGCCGCTACCTGTCGAAGTTCCTCAACGACGAGTGGCTCAAGGACGCCGGCCTCATTGAGCGCGACGACGGCATGAGCGGTGTCGTCGACGACATCCTGCAGAAGAAGCACCAGACCCTCATCTCGGCGACGTCGTCAGATGCCCTCGGCAGCGTCATCGATCGGATGAAGACCCATGGCATTTCCCAGCTGCCGGTGGTGGAGCCGGGCAAGCTCATGGGCCTCGTCAGCGAGGTCAAGGTCTTGAACGCCCTCGTCAAGGGCGAGGCCACCATGAAGTCGCCCGTCGGCCCCCTCGCCGACCTCGACGACGCCGCCATGGTCGAGCGCGACACGCCCCTGACGACGTTGAGCCAGCACTTCTCGCGAGGCAAGGTCGCCGTGGTCGTCGACCGCAGCGGCGCCGGCGTCACCGTCGTCGGCCTGCTGACCAAGATCGACCTCATCGAGCACATGCTCAAGTAATCCGGACCTCCTTGAGCTGCGACCGCAAGCGGTCTTGCTCAAGGAGTCCGGCTTGTACTTTGCCCTGCGGGCGGCCTTCTTTCGCCTCGCTCCGCTCGCGGTCGCGAATGAGTCAACCGCCAAAAACGAAGAAGCCGACGGCGACGTCGGCTTCTTCGTTTCATGCAGTGCGCGTCGCCAGAAAGGCGGCGTTACTGCAGGAGCGCCTCGAGCAAGGCCTGCTGCACGGGCAACCGGTTCTGGGCCTGCTGAAAGGCCACCGAGCGGGGGCCCTCGAGGACGTCGTCGGTGATCTCGGCGCCGCGGTGGGCGGGCAGGGGATGCAGCACCGTGACGTCGTCCGACGCGCGCTGCAGCAGGGCATCGTCGACGCGGAAGCCGGCGGCGACGGGGCCAGACCAGGCCGCGGTGGCAACGACGTCGGCGCCCTCGACGGCGGCGACGGGATCATGGGTGACGAGCACGGTGGCCTTGCTCTGGGCCCGGCGCAGCAGGTCGGCGTCGACGGTGACCCCGGGGGGCAGGGCGAGGCGCAGCTCGATGCCGCACAGGCTGGCGAGGGCGAGGTAGCCGTTGGCCATGGCCACGCTGTCGCCGACGAAGGCCAGGCGGCTCTTGTAGGGATGCTCGCGGCGCTCGTAGAGGGTGAAGAGGTCCGTCAGGACCTGGCAGGGGTGATCCCTGTCCGACAAGCCGTTGATGACGGGGACACCGGCGTGGCGGGCGAGCTCGTCGACGGTGGCGTGGGACGACACGGGCCGCACGACGATCAAGTCGACGGCGCCGCCGATGACGCGGGCGGTGTCTCGCAAGACTTCGCCGTCGTTGTTGTTGGCCTGCAGCCAGATGTCCCGCCCCTCCAGCACGATGCAGTGGGCACCAAGCTGGGCGCTGCCGCTCTGGAAGCTGACCCGCGTCCGCGTCGACGGCTTCTCGAACAACATCGCGATGACCCGTCCCGCGAGGGTCGGGGCCAGGCGACGCTGGGAGCGGTGGCGCTTGAGCTCCTGGGCCCGCAGCATGAGGGCGTCGAGGGCCGCGTCGTCGCCGATGTCGAGAGTGGTGCGGAGGTGGCGCATGGTCATGGCTGGCCTTGGTTGTCCGCGCCGTTGCGGCGGCGCAGGGCGGTGGTGAAGTCGACGGAGAGCAGGACGTCGTCGCGCTGGAGGCTGTCCATGACGGCGAGGCCATCGGTGATGGTCGCGAAGAACGTGTAGCGTCCGTCGAGGTGCGGTTGCTCGGAGTGGGTCAGGAAGAACTGGCTGCCGCCGGTGTCTTTGCCCGCGTGGGCCATGCCGACGGCGCCGCGGGTGAAGCGGGCATCGCTGTTTTCGCAGGGGATGGTGAAGCCGGGGCCGCCGCTGCCGTCGCCACGGGGGTCGCCACCCTGGCTGACGAAGTCTGCGACCACCCGATGAAACGGCGTGTTGTTGAGCACGCCCTTGGTGGCGAGCTCGACGAAGGTCTTGACCGTTCGGGGGGCCAGCTCCCGGTCGAAGGCGATGACGATCTCGCCCCTCGTCGTGCGCAACACCGCCGCCAGCGGCAACGTCGCCGTGACCGGCGCCGGCAGCACCACGGCTCGTGGGCCGGGAGCCCGCGCGCCCGCCGTCACGCCCATCGCTGCGTCCCGAACCGCTGGATCGCTGTGGGCCGAGAGTTCATCCACCAGGCTCTGCATCGTCGCCGACGCCGGCCGGGAGCGGGCGATGGTGGCGATGGTGATGAGGGGCTCAAGCTGCTCAAAACCGCTGCGTCCGACGAGACGCGCCGCCGCCACCGAGAGGGTGCGGTCCTTGAGGACGTCTCCGTGATTGCCCCCTGCAAAACACTCCAGCAACGCGCTCATCACGCCGCTGTCGGCCTCGGTGACGAGTTGGGTGGCGGCGGCGTCGACGGCAGCCAGCGAATCGTCGGCGCACAAAGCGTTGGCGGCCGCGATGCGGATCTTTGGCTCGTCGCTGCCGAAGAAGCCCTTGAGGGCCGCCGCTCGCTCCGTCGACGAGATGCGGGCCCGGGCAATGGTGTCGATGCTCAACAGCCGCTGGGTGCGTTCTGGCAGGGCCGTTGTGCATTGTTCCAGGGCGTCCCCGGGCCCTCCCAGGACCTCGACGACGCCAGCGCAGGTGCAGCGGGCCACGGCCCAGGTGGGACCCGGCGGCAGGGCCGCCACGGCCTGCTCGACCACGGGCAGGGACACCGAGGCCGCGCCGACGACGGCGAGGGTGGAGCAGGCTTCGCTGACGACGTGGGCCTGGCCGGCAGCCGCGATGCGTTGGGCAGCCGCCGGCAGCAGCTGGAGCACGGGGCCCAGGGCGGCGTCGCTGTGGGCGCGGACAGCGCGCAGGGCCTCGACCTGCACCCGCCAATCGGTGTCTTGCAGCAGGGTGGCCACGCCGCCGTTGACGACCGCCACCGGCGTGCGTTTCCCGGCGAGGGCGCGGGCGAAGTGGATGCGGGCCTGCTCGGGGGCGCCCGCCATATGCTGCAGGTCGGCGTCGTCGAGGGCGACGCCCTGGCGAAACGCTGCGTAGGCCGCACCCGTCCTCGTCGCGGGGTCTGGATCCGCCAGGCCGCTGCGAACCGCCTGCTGGAGGTCGACGTCGTCGACGAGGCTCCCGCCCCGCCGCTGCCCGGCCACCCCCAGGGCAGCCAAGGCCTCGGCGCGCAGGGGACCCGCCCGCCCGGCGACGTCGACAAGCTCGTGCAAGCCGACGCCGCTGGCGATGCGTCCCAGGGCCCGAACCACCGCGATTCGCACGGTGGCGGCCTGCTCGCTGGACAGGCGCTGCACCAACGCGCCTTCGAGGCTGTCACGGACCTGCAGATCGGCGGGCGACGTCGACAAGGCCAGATCGACCTGGCCGGCGGCGAAGGCGGCGTTGGCCCGCACGGCGGCATCGACGTCACCGAGGGCGCCGGCGATGGCGGCCACGGCGTCGAGCCGCTCCAACCGTGCCAGGGCCAGCATGGCCCGGGCCCGCACAGCCGCCTGGGGCGACGACAATCCAGTCGCAAACGCTGCCGCCGGCGCCCGCTTCGCCTCGAGTTCGGCGATGGCGGCAGTGGTGAGCACGGCGTCCTCGCCCGCCGTCGCCGACGTCGTCGTCGAGGCACAGCCGCCAAGGACCAGCCCGCTGACGAGGGCCGCACACACCAGATGGGAAAAAGGCAGTCGTTGCATCACGGGCGTCGTTCCTTTGGATTCCGCGCGTTGCCGAGGTCGTCGACGACGTCCTCGACCACGACGATCACTCCAGGCGGTCGGGGTCGGCGGCGTCGACGGCGGCCCGCAACAAGGTCTCGTCGTCGAGGGCCTCCTGGATCAGGTGGGCCAGGGCGATGAGGGTGGGACGGGTGCCAATCGCCACGAACATGCTGGCCTCGGAGTCGTAGCCGACGCCGTCAACCAACTCGGGCCGGCGCAGGCGAGCCAGGGAATCCGCGACGGCCTCCCAGGTGTAGCCGCCGCCCTGCAGGCCTCGTTCGTCGAAGATGGCGACTTTGGGCATGCGAAAATCGTCGAGGCACAGGGAGTAGCGACCCTCGCCGTGGTCCACGAGGCGGCAGGGCGCGAGGCCGGCGTCGTCCTCGACATGGAGGATGGTGCTGTCGCCCCGGAGGCCATCATGGCTCACCTCGGCCATTTGCTCGGCGGTGACCGGATGGGCCATGGCGTCGCCACCATCCCGGTACGAGGCCGCCAGGGAACTCAGGTCGAGGGGCTTGCGCGTACCCGGCAGGATATGGCCGACGACGGGTGTCGCAGCTTTCGCGGACGCCACCGGCGCCGTCCCCTGCTTCGTTGTCGTCGACGTCGCCTTCTTGGCTGCGGGTTTCTTCGCGGTTTTCCCGGCCGCGGTTTTCTTCGCTGCCTTCTTGGCCGCCGGTTTCTTCGCTGCCTTCTTGGCCGCGGGTTTCTTCGCTGCCTTCTTGGCCGCGGTTTTCTTGGCCGCGGGTTTCTTCGCGGTCTTCTTGGCCGCGGTTTTCTTCGCCGCGGTTTTCTTGGCCACGGGTTTCTTCGCTGCCTTCTTGGCCGCGGGTTTCTTCGCGGCCTTCTTGGCCGGGGTCTTCTTGGCCGTGGCCTTCTTCTTCGGCGCTGCTTTCGTGGCCTTCTTGGTCGCCATGGTGATCTCCTACTCGGCCGCTTCCAGGCCGCGGTGGTTGGTGGTGCCGTCGACGTCGGGGTCTTCGTCTTCGTCGCTGTCGGCGAGGCGGGTGACGCGGGGATCTTCGAGGGGGGCCGTGGCCACCAGGGCCCGTTCGAGGGCGACGAAGACGTCGCGGACGGCGCCATCGCCAAGGACGGCGCTCAACGCGAGCAGGTTGCGCTCAGCGTTCTTGCGGTAGCGCTGCACCATGCGCAGCCCCTTGGGCAGGGGAACGACGCACGTCAGTCGATGGTCCCGGCGATCCCGCTGCTTCTCGACGAGCCCAAGGCGCGCCAGCTTGTCCACGAGGACCGAAGTGGTGGACTGAGCGACCCCGAGAATGTCCTTCAGCTCAGAGACGTTCGCCTGGCCTCGCGACGCGAGGAAGCTGAGCGCGTGATACTGCGTCAACGTCAGTTCCCCGCGGGGACCGCCGCGACTCATGGGCTTGATCAACCGCCGCTGCAGCAGGGCGATGCACTGCTCGGCACGAAGCAATGGCTCGCCGTCAATCTGGGGCGCCAGGGGATCGACCTGCAGCGGCGCCGGCGAGCGCAGTCGCGTGGGGGCCGTCGACGTCCGGGGGCGCGCTTTGGCCGACGTCGACGAGGCCTTCTTGGCCGATGCGGCGACGTTCTTCGTGGTGGTGTTCGCCGACGACCGGGTGCTGCCGGCCCCGGTCTTGGCCGGGGCCGTGGCCCGTTTCGGGGGCGAGGTCGACGACGTCGCGTTGGGGGACGGCGTTGATGTCCGCGTGCTTGCCCGACCAGCCATGGTACCTCCGACGCCGTGAGGCACGAACAAACCCCGGCGCGGGCAGCGTGTCAAGCATGGCGTCGAGGTTGACAGCGGATCGGGTCGGTGTTTCTCTGCTGCAGGTTTGGTGTCGTCGCCCGGGTGTCTTTTCGGCACACGACCACTCCACGGCCGATGAGGACCGTCATGTACGTCATTCGCGACGCGCGACCTGCAGATCTTGACGGGCTCTTGCGGCTCGCCGCCATCCTCAACACTGTCAACCTCCCCAACGATCGCGATGCCCTTGAGGGGCTGCTCGAGTTGTCGTCGCGGAGCTTCGCCGGGCGCCTCAGGAACCCGCTGCGGCGTGAGTACCTGTTCGTCATGGAGGAGACAGCGACGGGGCTCCTCGTCGGGACCTCCCAGGTGATTGCCCAGCACGGCACCCGGGAGGAACCCCACATCTTCTTCGATGTGTTGAACGAAGAGCGCTATTCGGCGACGGTCGACAGGCACTTCAACCACACGATGCTGCGGATTGGTTTCGACCACGACGGGCCCACGGAAATTGGTGGTCTGGTCCTCGACCCCGCCTTTCGTGGCGCCCCCGGCAAGCTCGGCAAGCAGTTGTCGTTTGTGCGCTTTGTCTTCATGGCCATGCACCCCGACCGCTTCCGCCCCCGTGTGCTGGCGGAGCTGTTGCCGCCCCTGGGGGACGGAGGTCGTTCGGCGCTGTGGGAGGCCCTTGGCCGTCGCTTCACGGGGATGACCTACCTCGAAGCTGATCGCGTCAGCAAGACCAACAAGGAGTTCATTCGCGGCCTGTTTCCGTCGGGCCTCATCTACGCGAGTCTGTTTGACGACGACGCCCAACGGGTCATCGGCGAAGTTGGTCCGCAGACCGAAGGGGTGAAGAAGATGTTGACGGGCATCGGCTTCACCCCGGTTGGCCGCATCGACCCCTTCGACGGCGGGCCGCACTTCGAAGCTGACACGACGTCGGTGTGGCCGATCACGAAGACGCTCAAAGGCACGGTGCGCATCGTCAACAAGTCCGTGCTCGTCGATGCCCCTGGCGAGTCGTGTGATGGTCTGTTGGCTTCGGAGAAGCGCATCATCCGCGGCAAGTCGCCGCCCGAGAGCTTCTTCCGCTGCATCCAGGCCGATTTCGCCGAGCAGGACGATGTCATCGCCCTCAATGCTGAAAGCGCGGCGGCCCTGCAGGTCGTCGACGGCGACGACGTCTTTGCCCTGGCCCTGGCCCGGCACACGCGCCTGTAGCGGGCCCTGACGGTCGCTGGCATCCGGTTGACTCACGGTTTGGTCGGGGCGCGCGCTATCGTCCTGACATGTTTGAAACCGCCGAACTCGGTCGCACGGTCACCAAGGAAGACTACGCCGCTCGTGAGCCACGCCTGCGCACGGAGCTTCTTGAGCTGCAGACGCGGCTGAAGGCCAACGCGAAGTTCCCCCTGCTGATCCTCATCAACGGCGTCGACGGGGCGGGCAAGGGCGAGACGGTCAATTTGCTCCACGAGTGGATGGACCCTCGCTTCCTGCAGGCGGTGGCCTTCGGGCCCCCCACCGACGAGGAGGCCGCCCGGCCCCCGTTCTGGCGTTACTGGCGGGCCCTCGCGCCACGGGGGCGGACGGGCATCTACTTCGGCAACTGGTACACGGGCCCCATCGTGGGGCGCGTGGAACGGCACATGAAAAAGGGGGCTTTCCTGAGCTCCCTTGAGCGCATTCGCCAGTTCGAACAGGCCCTGGTCGACGACGGCGCCCTCGTCGTCAAACTCTGGTTTCACCTCGGCAAGACCCAGCAGGCCAAAGTCTACAAGCGCCTGCGGGAAGACAAGGCGACGCGGTGGCGCGTCAGTTCCGACGACATGCGGCGTCACGGGCAATACGACCGGTATCGCGCCATCAGTGAGGAGGTCGTGCAGGAAACGTCGACGCCAGCAGCACCCTGGACAGTCATCGAGGCTGCCGACCGTCGCTACCGCGAACTGGCCGTGGGCGAGACCCTGGTGGCGGCGTTGTCGGCGCGGCTGGACTCGCCACCTCCCGAAGCCAATCGACCCGGGCGGTCACCGCCGAGCATCACGGGCCGGAGCATCCTCGACACCGTCGATCTGGCGACGACCGTCAGCAAGGAAACCTACGAGCGCCACCTGCCGACCCTCCAGCGAAGCCTGCACAGCGAGATGGTTTCCGTCGCCAAGCAGGGCCGTTCCGTCGCCCTCGTCTTTGAGGGGTGGGACGCCGCCGGCAAGGGCGGCGCCATCCGGCGTGTCACCGAAGCCCTCGACGCCCGCGACTATCGCGTCATCCCCATCGCGGCCCCCACCGACGAGGAGCGCGCCCAGCACTACCTGTGGCGGTTTTGGCGGCACATGCCTGCCAGGGGCAAGCTCGCCATCTACGATCGCTCCTGGTACGGCCGCGTGCTCGTCGAGCGGGTCGAGGGGTTCTGCACCGACGCGGCCTGGCAGCGGGCCTACAGCGAGATCAACGAGTTCGAAGAAGAACTCACCGAAAACGGCGTCGTCGTCATCAAGTTCTGGCTGCACATCGACGCTGCCGAGCAGATGCGTCGGTTCAAGGAACGCGAAGACACGCCGTTCAAGCGCTTCAAGATTACCGAAGAGGATTGGCGCAACCGCGAGAAGTGGGCGAGCTACGAGCGGGCCGTTCACGACATGGTCGACCGCACCAGCACCCGCGATGCGCCGTGGCACCTGGTGGGGGCCAACGACAAATACAGCGCGCGACTGTCGGTGCTTCGGCACGTCATCGAACGGCTGCGTTGAGGGCCTGCGATCCGGTCGAATGGTCCTGATTCTACAGGCGCTTGCTGGATAGCCCCAGCCGGTGAAGGTGGAGGACCATTCACTGGCATTGGCGATGACCCATGTCCGTGGACTCAAATACGCGGCGTCTCGCCAAGTGTTTGAATTCTCGTGACTATTCGGGCGCGAAGGCCCGAACTCAAACACCTGGAGCCTCGCCAAGTATTTGAATCATCATGATTATTCGGGCCCGAAGGGCCCGAATGATACTTGGCGCCTTACGCCAAGTATTTGAATTATCATGATTATTCGGGCCCGAAGGGACCGAATTCATCGGCGCCAGCCGATGAACGTGTAGACAATTCACCGACATGGGCGAAGCCCGTGGCGGTGAATTCGACCACGAAGTGGTCGACGCGTCTTGATTCTTCAAGTCTGTGGCGCTGCGCCAAAGACTTGAATTCACCTGAGGCCATCGCTGCGCACGATTCGCTCGGTGAGCCGATTGATGCGCTCGGCCTGCTCGGCGATTTTTTCATCACGCTGTCGCAGCATCTTCTCGGCGGCTTCAAGCTTGTCGCGCAACACCGTCGTGTCGCCGACGACGTCCACCTGCCTGGCGGCGTCGGCGATGACCCGCTCCAACTCCAGACGGACGCTGGCCATCTCGTCCTCGAGCCGGGTGCGCCGCGCCTGCTCCAGGCGGGTGGCTTCGCGGGCCGTGTCGACAGCGGCGACGGCGGCATCCCGTTGGGCGGTCGCGCTCTCGAGGTCGGCGTTGAGGTCGGCGACGGCGGCGGAGCCGGCGACGCCTTCGGACTGGGCGCGGTGCAAGGCATCGGGATGTTCAGCAAGGGCCTGGAGCAAGCCATCGCGATCCTGCTCGAGACGGGTCAGGTCGGCTGCCAGGGTCCGGCACTGCTCCTCGAGGGAGGCGATGGCGTCGGCGCCGTCTTCGCGGACCGTGGCGAGGGCGTCTTTGAGGCCGGCCAGCTCTGACGCCCGACTCTCGTTGAGGGCCGAGGCATCGGCCACGGCCCCTCGAAGCTCGACGAGGAGCGTGCGCTCACGGGCGAGGGACTCCTGCCGCTCCGACGCCTCGCTCTGCACTGCGGCCAGCTGAGACCTCATGCGTTCGAGTTCGTCGCGCGCGCTTTGCTCGCGGGCCGACAGCGCACTCCAGCCAAGTCGGGCCTCGTCGACAACAGCGCTGAGGCCGTCGCCGCGGGCCTGGGCGATGGCCGCAACGGACTGCAGTTCGTCGAGTTGGGCGGCGAAGGCATCCCCCCGGGCTCGCTCCCGGGTCAGTCCACCCTGCGCTTCGTCGAGGAGGGCAGCGAAGGTATCGCCCCGGGCTCGCTCGCTGCCGGCGCGGCGCTGCAGTTCGTCGACGATGCCGGCGAGTTCTTCGCCACGGGCCACCAGGCGGGTACCCGCAGTGCGGGCCTCGTCGAGCAGGGCCCCCAACAACTCGGCCCGCGCCCGTTCGCCATCGGCGTCGGCGGACAGTTGGGCCACGGTGGCCGTCAGTTCGTCGACGGCGTCGGTGACGTGGGCGGCCTGGCGGAGCAGCGCATCCTTGAGGCCCCGGGCCTCGTGGCGTGCTTCGTCAAGGTGGGCAGCGAAGAGATCGCCGCGGGCTCGTTCGGCGGAGGCGGCGGTGGCGGCTTCGTGGAGCTCTTCAGCGAACAGATCACCGCGGGCCCGTTCGACGTCGAGGAGGCTGCGCGCCTCACCGAGGGCGGCGCTCAGCAGTTCACGTTCAGCCACCAGCAGCTCGCTGCGGGCGCTGCCACTGGTGAGGTCGGCATCGGCGCGGTCGAGTCGCCCGGCGAGCTCATCGCGTTCGGCGCTCAGCTGTCCGAGCTGGTCTGTCAATTCGCTGTGGCGTTGGTCGCGTTCCACGCCGTCACGGGCCGCAGCGTCGACGGCAGCGGCGAGTTCGCCAGCGAGGCGCTCCCGCTCGGCCTCGGTGCTCGTGAGCTGTTCCCGCAACGCTGCGGCGTCGGTGTGGGCGCTGTCGACGGCAGCGGCGAGTTCGCCGGCGAGGCGCTCCCGCGCGGCCTCGGTGCTCGTGAGCCGTTCCCGCAACGCTGCGGCGTCGATGCGGGCGGCGTCGATGGCAGCGGCGAGGTCGCCAGCGAGGCGCTCCCGCGTGGCCTCGGTGCTCGTGAGCTGTTCCCGCAACGACGCGGCCTCGGCACGAGCCACATCGGCAGCGTCGCCATGGCGGGCCGCAACGGCGTGTGCTTCGTCGAGGCGTTCCTGCAGGGCGCGCGCGGTGCTCTCGGCCACGTCCCGCGCTGCCGCGAGGTCGGCAGCCCGGGCCTCCAGGGCTGTGACCTGAGCCTGCAGGGTTTCCGCCGTCGTCGCCAACGCCGCGCGGGCGTCGTCGGTGGCCTTGAAACGGTTCTCTTCGGTCTGCAGTTGCTCAAAGAGGGCGGCGACGTCGCTGTCCAGACGAACGCGAATCTCGGCCAGACGGGCGAGGTCCTCGCGGGCCTGGGCGACCTGTTCGCCCAGGGTCGAACCAAGCAGATTGGCCGCGCGCAGGTCCTCGTCGCGTTGGTGCAGGTCGCCGGTGAGGCGGGCCACGAGGGCCTCCGACGTCGCGAGGGCCTCACCCTGCTGGGCGTGGGTGGCCTCGAGGGCCTCGTGTTGTCGACGGAGGTCCTGCTGGTCGGCGTCGGCGCTGTCGAGGCGCAGCTGCAATGAGGCGCTGGCTGCCCCGAGGGCGCGTTCGTCGTCGCGGGCCCTGGCCAGGGCGGTGTCGAGTTCGGCAAGACGGTCAGCCCGCGCGGCGGCCTCCTGTTGGAGGGCCCCATGGGCAGCGTCGAGCCGGGCGTGGTCGGCGGTGGCGACGTCAAAGGCTTGCTGCAGGATCGACAGTTGCTCGGCCAGGGCGTGGTTGGCGTCGACGTCGGCGGCGTGGGCGACCAGGCGCTCGTCGAGTTCCAGACGGGTGGCTGCGGCGGTGGCCGCCAGCCGCTGGCGCTCGCTCTCGGCAGCCGACAACGTCCGCTGCAGCCCTTCGACCTCGTGACCCGATTCCGTCAGCAGCGCCGTCAACTCCCCGTGCTCAGCGGTCAGCGTCGCTGCCCGGGCGCGGGCGCCCTCGAGGTCGGCGACCAGGGCCGCGTTGCGCTCCTCGAGGTCGACGATGCGGGTGGTGCTGGCGGACAGGGTGTCGCGCAACGCCTCCAGCTCGGCCGTCGACGTCGTCAGCCGGGTGCGCTGTTCGCTGAGCTGCTCTTCGAGAGCGGCTGCCGTCCGGGCATGGGCCTGCCGGTCGGTGTCGTGCTGGTGGTGCAGGGCGTGAAGCGCCGTCGTCGTGACCTCGATCTCGGCGGTCACGGCTGCGAGTGTGGTCGTCAGACGGGTGACGTCGTCGCTCAGGGCGTCGCGTTCAGCGCCAACGGCGGCGACCTTGTCGGTGGCGTCGGTCAGCGCTGTGCTGGCCGCACCGAGTGCTGCTTGCTCAGTGGCCAGAGCCGTTGTCAGCCGGGCCAGCTCGGTGCCGCGCGCCTCGGATTGGGCGGACACGTCAGCGACGGAGGCCTGCAACGTTTCGACGTCGTTGAGCAAGTTCGTGCGCTCGCTGCCCAGGGCGGCGACGACGTCGTTGGCTGCGGCCAGCTCGGCCCGGGTGGCACCGAGGGCTGCTTGCTCCGCAGCCAGGGCGGTCGTCAACTGGGCCACTGCCAGTCCGCTGGCGTCTTTGCCCGCAGCTGCTTCGCCGAGGGATCGGGTCAGGTTGTCGACGGCCGCGCGCAATGCTTCGCGCTCGGCGGCCAGGGCGACAGCGACGTCGTTGCTCCGAACAGCCTCGGCCTGCTGGGCCTTGAGGGCTGCCGCCTGGGCCTCGCCAACGGCACGGCTCTCCTCGAGGTGCTTGTGCAGCGCATTGAACTCGGTCTTGAGCACGTCCAGCTGGCTGGTGGTGGTCCCCAGGCGATTCTGGGTGGTGGCCAGGGCCTCGTCACGGGCGGCCAGCGCCGCCGTCGTCGTCGCTGTCGTCGTCGCCAGCGTGGCGGTGAGTTCGGCGACGGTGCGCCGGGCGGCCTGCAGCGCCCCGTTGCCGATGTCGATCTGGTTGCGGACGCCTGCGCGCTCCTCGGCCACCTGTGCTTCCAGGGCCAGCAGGGCCGTCGTGAGCTCGGCGAGTTCGTCGCGGGTCGCCGCGTGGTCGCGCTCCAGTTCGGCGCGGGACGCGGCGGCGTCGTCGGCGGCCTGCCGGGACGCGTCGAGGCTGCGGGTCAGGACCTCCTCGGCCTCGCTGGCTCTGGCGCTCGCGGCGATGACGTCGGCGCGCAGTGCGGCCATCTCGGCATCGTGGGCTCCATGCCAGGTGGCGCGCTCGCGGGCCGCGCCGGCCTCGGTCTCTTCCACCAGCTCGAGAAAGCGCTGGGTTTCCTCCTCGGCGATGGCCCGGGCGGCTTCAGCCGCTGCCAGTCGCTCGGCGAGGTCGTCCCGTTCCCGGCGGAACTGCAGGGCCCGCTGGGTGTTCTCATCGGTCACGCCGTGGAGGCGTTGCACCTCGAGCGACAGGCTTTCGGCCGCCGCCGTCAGGTCGCTTTCGCGCCGGAGCAGGGCCTGGACCTGGGCCTGGGCACGTTCGAACTCCGTACGCACCGAGGCCATGTCGTCATCGATGGCGGCGAGGACCTGCTCGCGCGCCACCAGGGCCTGCTGCAGGACCGTCCGCTGGCTCAACAGCTCCTGGCACTCGTCGCGCGCTTCGCTCAGGTGGCGCCGGGTCTCTTCGAGCTGGCGCTGGTCCGCCCGACGACGCTCCTCGTGTTGACGACGCTCGCCGACGTGGGCGTCGACGGTGCGGGCCTGGGCTTCTTCATGCTGCAACACGGCGGCCTGCAACTCGGCGCGCATGTTTTCGATGGCCAGACCAAGGGTGGCGACTTCGGCGGTCTGCCCGTCGAGGCGACCTTCGGCGATGTCGGCGCGGGCGGTGGCGGCGTCGCGCTGGTGGGCGGCCGTGGTGAGGCGACGGCGCAGACCGCCTCGCTCGTGCATCAACGACGTCACGGCGGCCGCCAGCTTCACGGCTTCGGCGGTGCGACGCCCATGGCTTGCGTCGGCGTCGGCGAGCCTGGCGTCGAGGGCTTCGCAGGCGGCCATGGCTTCGGCGAGGGCGTCGGCAGTGGCGCCGTTGTCGTCGGCGGCAGCAGAGGCGGCTGCCATCGCTTGCTCAAGGGATGTGCGGGCGGCGTCGCGGGACGCCTCGGCGTCGACGAGGCGGGCCTCGAGGGCTGTGACCGCTGCTTCGGCGCGCAGGGCCCGCTCTTCGGCGGCCGCGAAGCGCTGTTCCAATGATGCGCGCAAGCGGCTGGCGACGGTGCTGGTGTCGTCGACGGCGTTCGCGTTCGCGTTTGCGTTTGCGTTCGCAGCACCGCTGGACGACTTCGCATGGCCGAAGTCGCCGTCGTCGCCACGCAGGGCCCGGACATTGATGCCGGCGGCCTCGAGGGCGCCCTGCAGGTCGGCGATGAGGGCGTCAGTCTCTGCGACCGCGGCTTCGAGCATCTCGCGCTCGGCATTGGCTCGCAGCCGCTCGCCTTCGTTGACGGTCTTCAGTTCGAGGATGTCGGCGAACGCACTGGAACGCTGGCTGTCGAGGGAGACCGCGAGATCCTCAAGCTCCTCGATACGGAGCTTGGCGATGATGAGTTCCGACTCGAGCTCGCGCACCTGCCGACCAAGGGTCGTTCTGGCGCCGTCGTTGCTGACGATCTGCTCGGCCAGTACGTCGCGCTCGACCCGCAGCTCGTCCCGGGCTGCCATGGCCCGGGCAAGCTCTGCTTCGCGCAGGGATACAGCCTGTTCAAGCACCACAGCGCGGCTGACAGCGTCGTCGAGGTCGACGGCGAGGCGGGCGACGGCGGCGGTGTCCTGCAGCCCGTCGGCGGCAGGCCCGGGGGATGGGGATGGTGCCGGCTCGTGTGCTGCACGATCAGCGCTTTGTTTGGCGTCGCGCAGGGCCAGCTCGAGCTCGGCGATCCGCCCTTCCTGCAGCTGCAGCATCTCGGCGAGGAGTTCCTCGTTGGCGGCATTGGCGGCGACGACCCCAAGCTCGGTGCGGTCGCCGAAGTCGGCGGCGCCCAGGGCAGGAGCAAGCGCAGGAGCAGGCGGGGGCAGGGACGCCGTCTGCGCCCGGCGCAGCATGATGGCGTCGATCAAGGCATCAAACGGCATCTGCACCAGGCAGACGTCTTCGATGACGGGAATGGCGTTGCCAAAGGTGAAGACGTAGGCGCCGGCGGGCTCGGGTTCATCCCCCATCAGCGTCGTTTGGGGAGCGATGCCGCTGCCGTCGGGCTCGTGGTCGAACGAGCCAAAAAGGTAGCCGAGCATCAGGCTCTGAAAGTAGACCTGCACGAGGCCAAAGTTGCCGCGCAGGGCGTCGGCCATGGTGCGGTAGCCCACCCGCTGGGCGTCGAGTTGGTCACCGGGCAGCAGGGCGGCAAGGCCCGACGGCGCCGACGGCAGGGCGGTGACGGCGAAGCCGTCCTCGGACAGCAAGCGTTGGATGTCTGTCAGGCGCTCGGTCAGACCCGCCGCCAGGGCTTCGGGGAGCGAGAAGTCGATGACGAGGTCGAAGGCGCCGTCGTCGCCAGGCAGGACGGGGGCCGAGGCCAGGCCGGGAGGACGGCTGCCACCAGCGGGTCGCACGGCGCGGTAGTCGACGCGGTCAAGGCTGTTGTCGTCGCGCAGGCGCTCCAGCAGCGCGCGGTCGTCGACGGCGCACACCACGCGGCTCGCGCCAAGCTCGAGGAGGAAGCGGGCCACCGCCGGCGACCGGCTCCCCACCTCGAGGACACGCCGCCCGGCGATCATGCCCTCCAGAAAGATCAGCCGAGACAGGTGCTCGGGGAGACGCGCGCCCTCAACGTACAGGTCAGCCTTCTTCACCGGTGCAGCGCTCCCTCAGGCGTGCGGCGACGGCGCCACAACCCACAAGGGCCATAGCAAGGGCACCACCGTCGGAACAGCGCCCCCTTCAGCGGCGCTGGCACTCCGTCATGCAGACCTGCAGGGACGACTGGAACGCCTGCAAGGCCCCCGGCTCCAGGCGCCCCCAATCGAAGACGTGGGCCACCAGACCCGGCGTGCAGGGCAGGGACGGACAGGCGTGCTGCAGCCAGCGCAGCTTGATCCCGGGCGGCGCCGTCGACAGCGGCACATTCCGGACCGGTTTTGGCGTCGGCGGGGTCGTCGTCGTCGTCGTCGTCGATGCTGCCGTCGTCGTCGTTGAACCGGCCGCCGGCCTGGTGGCGGTCTTGACGGGCTTTCTGGGACCGACGGGCGCAGGCGTTGGCGTGGCTTCGACGACGGGGACGAGCTCTTTCGCGGGCTCGATCACGGGCTCGATGATTGGCTCAACCACGGGAGCCGGCATGGCCACCGGCACCAGGGCCGTCACTGGTGGTGACGACGGCGGGAGCGGCAATGGGGCGCTCCCGGACGGGCCGCGGACCACGAGGACCGCCACCAGAGCGACCGCTGCCAGCCCGAGGACCCCGGCGGCAATGGCCAACCCGGGCCTCCGCGCGGGTGTCTGTATGGTGATGTGCGTTGGTGTGGGTGCTGAATGGGAGACGGCGGCGGAAGGCGACGACACCGTCAGCTGGAGATCTGGGTCGGCAATGGGGCCCGAGAGGCGCTCCCCGGGGCTGTTGAGGACGGCTGACACCACCCGGTCGGTGTCGTTGGGGGCTGCGGCCGACAGGAGGGGGCGACTCGCCAGGGCATCGGGGGCCAGCCCCGCAGCGGCAGCGGCCCGGCTCAGCAGGGCACGCTCAGCGGCGATGTCGTCGCCAAAGACCTCGCGCATGCGGGTGCGCAGCAGGGATCCGTCGCCGCGGGCCCCCGCCGCATGGCGCCAGCCGTCGAGGGCGCTGCGCATGGCGCCGCAGGACGGAAAGCGCTGCCGTCGGTCCGCAGCGAGGGCCCGATCGAGGATGGCCCGCAGGGGCCCGGGCAGGCGCGCCATCGACGATGGCCGAAACCCGCCGGTGGCGGCGTGGGCGTAGATCTCGCGGTTGCTCAACGAGCCGTAGAAGCGTTCTCCCGTGAACAGCTCCACCGCCATGATCGCCGCCGAGAATTGGTCGGCGGCAGCGTCGAGGGGATCGCCGCAGATCTGTTCGGGGGACATGTAGGCCACTTTGCCCATGACGACGTTGGGCGCCGTGTGTTCGGCCTTCAGGGTGCTGGCGGCGAGGCCAAAATCGATCAGCCGCACGTCACCGTCGAAGCCCACCATGACGTTGTGGGGCGAGACGTCCCGATGGACGAGGAACAGGGGCTCGCCGGTGGCGGGGTCGGTGGACGTGTGGGCGTGTTCCAGGGCTTCGAGCACCTCGCCGACGATGTGGGTGGCGAGGCCGACGTCGGCGGCGTCGGCGTCGGCGTCGGCGTCGTGCTTGCCACCGGTCACGTGCAACGGTCGGCCGGCAGCCGCCAGGCGATCGCCCACCGAGCGCAGGTCGCGCCCCGAGATGTACTCCATGGCGAGGTAGTAGCGGCCGTCGACTCTGCCGACGTCAAAGACCGGGCAGATGTTGCGGTGCAGCAACTGGACGACGACGCGGGCCTCGTCGAGAAAGCGGGCGACATATTCGCGGTCTTCGCCAAAGCCCGGCCGCAGGGTCTTGACGACGCAGCGTCGAGAGATCCCCTCGATGCCACCGCGCATGGCCAGAAAGACCTCGCCCATCCCGCCACGGCCGAGCAGACTCACGAGCACGTAGGGGCCAAAGGCCCGCGGCAACACGAGCTGGTCGATGTCCTCGGCTGACGTCTGCGCTGCCATCCGTGGCAGTATAGCGCCACCTGATGATTACCGTAGCCGCCGTCCTCGCCGCCCTCGCCTTCCCGGCCCAGGTCACCGTCATCATGCCGGTGGAGGGCGAAAACGTGCTGCCCGCCATCAAGAACGCGGCCGACCAGGCGGTCCGTCGGGCCGTGGCCCAGGAGCTTGGCGACAGACTCCTGAGCCGGGCCGACACCGACGCCGTCCTCGACGACGCCGTGGCCGCGGGCCTCAACTGTTCCCTGCAGGCCGTCGACTGCACCGTCCGCGTCGGCATCATCGCCGGCGCCAGCGAGGTGCTGGTGCCCACGGTGCGCAACACCACCCGGCTTGAGATCAGCATCGTTCGCGTCGACGTCGTTCGTGCCGCCGCCGTCGCCGTCATCGCCGGACCCGTGCAGCCCTCCGGGCAAAACGACGACGTCCTTCTGGCCATGATGGCCAACCTGCTGAAGCCGGCTGCCACCATCGCCGTCGACGTCGTTGGCATCGACGGTGGCACCGGCGCCGGCAGCATCGTGGTTGACGGCGTGCTCCTGGGCGCAGCTCCCCTGGTGGCGCCGGTGGCCACCACCCCGGGCTCCCACATCATCAGCCTCGTCGACGGCCGTGGTGTCACGACGGTGCAGCGCGCCATGACCGTCTCGGCGGGTTTTCAGCGCATCACGCTTGAACGTTCTGGCGCCCGGGCAGAGCCCGTCGACGATACGCCCGCCCAGGCGCCCACCATGCTCATCGCGGGTGGCGTCGTCGGCGGTGTCGGCGCCCTGATGGTCCTCGTGGGGGGCGTGCTGGTGCTGGGGGCCGAGGCCGAGCTGTCGACCCCCAAGCCCGACGTAGACAATGCCGACGACGTCACCGCGCTGCAGGAAATCGGGCTGCTGGGGGTCACGGGTGTCGTGCTCGGCGCCGTGGCCGTTGGCGTCGGCGTCGCCCTCATCTCCCGGGGAACTGAACCATGAAGACTTCCCATGCCCGCCCATCGTCGACCCTCAGCCTGCTCCTCGTCGTTGGGTGCATGACGGGCATGATGGGGATGTCAGGCTGCCGCGTCTTCGGCTTGATCGAGTTCGAGCCCTGTGACGACAACAATGACTGCCCACCGGATCGCCTCTGCGAGTTGACGGAACACGTCTGCTCGATCGCTGTCGGCGAGGGCGAAGGCGAGGGCGAGGGCGAGGGCGAGGGCGAAGGCGAAGGCGAGGGCGAAGGCGAGGGCGAGGGCG